>OFEN01000008.1_pt1 | contig 100336 bp, 84 predicted proteins | sample 1521081 | NCBI WGS metagenome assembly OFEN01 (sample SAMN04272335, study PRJEB24112) | coral metagenome | biome: Coral reef; feature: Shallow seawater; material: Coral tissue | host: Coral | place: China: South China Sea | collected 2014
CGGCTTCTTCACGGACGATTCCGATTATTTCTGTTTGTTCGTCGGCGCTGAGTGTCGGAGATTCTCCGGTTGTTCCGCATGGAATGATGATGTCCGTTCCCGCGGCAATATGAAACTGCACAAGGCGGCGCAATGCTTCCTTGTCGACCGACATATCTTGCTTGAAGGGTGTTACCAGGGCAACAGCGGAACCGGTGATTTTTCTTTTTGACATAAACGATCTAAACTGCGTTGAAAGACTTCTGCAAGTCTTGCATGATATCCATGATTGGTAGTAAGTATAAGAGAAACTTATCTTTTTTGCTACAGAGCATCACGTTTAATTTGTTCACTGCTGCCATTGCTGGTTGTCGAGCGGTGCAACGGAAGAAGGGCGCTATATTCTCAGGTGGTTGTAGCGGTTTGCCAAATGCCCGGTTTTTTTCAGTCCTTCCCGGTGGTTTTTGCATGTTCGATGAGTTCTTCCGCAGCACGCAGGGAGGATTCGGAACGTTGTTTTCCGCTTATAAGATTTGCGACCGCCTCGATATGTTCCGCACCGTCGAGGGGTCTGACTTTCGTCAAGGTACGCTCGTTCTCTACGGTTTTTTCAACTGAAAGGTGGCTGTCGGCCATCGCGGCTATCTGTGCAAGATGGGTAATCGAAATGATCTGATGTGTTCTTGAAAGGTTCCTGAGACTTCTCCCGACAGCATCGGCAACCCTGCCGCTTATACCGGTATCGATTTCATCGAAAACGAGAATGGGGAGCTGAGTGTTTTCGGCAAGTATGCTTTTCATGGCAAGCATCACCCTTGAAATTTCTCCTCCAGAAGCAATTTTTGCAAGTGGTTTCGGCGATTCACCGATGTTTGTGGAAAGAAGAAATTCGATACGGTCATAGCCATTATCATAAGCGGTATAGCGTTTTTCTTCAATGGATATATCCCCGTTTTCCGAAAGATCCTGACCAATGCCGACGCTGAACACACCGTGGGGAATTCCGAGCTTTCGAAGCTCACCCACAATGGATTTTTCAAGAAGTTCCGCTGTTTTCAGCCGTTCTGAAGATATTTCCGCTGCGTGCTCTGAGAGCTCTGTTTCGAGAGATGCTATTTCTTTGCGGATTTGTTCATTTCTTTCACAAAGGTTGTTTTCCAGTGAAAGTTCACTAATGATGTTTTCCTCGAGATCGATAAGCTCTTCGATTGTTTTGCCGTACTTTTTCGTTACACGTTGTAACTGCATCTGGCGTTCCCTGAGAACTTCGAGGTGTTCTGGATTGAATTCGATTCTTTCAGAATAGCTTCGAACGGTTCGGCTGAGTTCTTCGACAACACTTTTTGCGCTTTCAGCATCTTCAAGGTGCGGATGAAAACTTTTGTCTATTGCGGCCAGGCTGCCGAGCTGTTGAACGGCTTCAGAGAGCTGGACAAAAGCCGAGCGTTCCGTATCGTACAGCTGCTCGTTGATTATCGCACACAGACTGAAACGTGTTTCGGAATTTTCGTGCAGCCTGATTTCTTCTTCAAGTTCGATACTTTCGCCTTTTTTGAGATCGAGCGACTCCAGTTCTTTCAACTGGTATTCGAGCAGATCGCGTTTTTCCTGTATCCGGTCTGTGTCGGCAACAACTCTTTCGAGTTCTTTTCTTCGCTGTCTCAGGTGTGCATAAACTTTTTGATACGATTCGACGCGTTCAGCAAGCTGTCCGAATTCGTCCAGCATGGAAACATGTGTTTCGGGGTGTAGGAGGAACTGGTGTTCATGCTGTCCGTGAAGATCGATGAGAAGGTCTCCTACATGTTTAAGAACCTGCAGGGTACATGGGGAGTCATTGATAAAACATCGTGATTGTCCTTTTGCTGAAATCTCCCGGCGTAGAAGGATCTCTTGACCCTGATCGATTTCCGCCTCTTCGAGAATGGGAGACAACCTGTGAAGGTTTTCAGGAACCATGACCGCTTCTATAATCGCTTTGCTTGATCCCGAACGGACGAGGTCGCTGTTGGCTCTCATACCGAGAACCTGATTCAAGGCTCCTATGAGAATTGATTTACCAGCGCCTGTTTCACCGGTGATGATGGTCAGGCCTTTGGAAAACTCGATGGAGAGTTCTTCGATCAGAGCGAAGTTCTTGATGTAAAGGTTGGTAAGCATAGTCAAAAGATAAAGCTTCGATGACATGAATATCAAGCTTTATCATCTGACAAGTGCCATTTCATCTTCGAGCTCGATCGTACCGCTGAATGTACTTCCGGCTATCGTAACCCTGATCAGGTAAAGGCCGGAAAATGCAGCAGTGCCGTCGTCGCAAAGTCCATTCCATTCGAAACGTCCCTCAGGGCCAGAGGGACGTCCTTCGGCCAGGCTTCGTATCGCCTTGCCGTCACTGTCGTAGATGGCCGCCGCAACCTGATACGCTCCGGCGGGCAGTTTGTAGCGTATTATCGCCTTGTTTTCACTGCCGGGAGTAAATGTTTCAGGGTCGATTGACAATGACGGTTTTTGGTTCAACCGTTCAGTCGGCAGGTAGATGCTGTTTTTTTTCCCTGGAGTTGCTGCGTATTCGCTGTCCATCGAAGAAGACCAGCTTTCGGGGGCGTTAGACGACAGGCGGTCATTGAATTTTTCCAGAGAACGGCCTTTTGTGTTTTTTACGTAAGGATTGTGCCATGCACTGTTATACGAAACGGAGTCGATGACCGTTCCATCGACATCTTTCAGGGTGATGCAGTCCATATCGTTATTGAGGGAAAATGTTTTGCGCTGGACGATGAAAATTTTAACAGAGGGGGCGTGTGAAAGGTAGTCGTAAAACCGAACAAGCCGTGAGGTTTCACGATCCAGGCTTTCTTCCGGCACTATGATGCCGTATTGTCCAGGGGCAAGGAGATTGTCAGCCAAAGAATCTTCCGCAAAATGGTAGGTATACCGTTTACCGCTCGAGGTTGGGCAATCCTGGAAATGCCAGCCGTGAAGATCGACGGTTTCTTTGCCGGGGTTGTAGATTTCCACGAAATCAGGTTGATCCTCGAGGCCGTCATCTTTTCGCTGGACTGGAGCGAAAAGAATTTCGTTGATAACCGGAAGGGTTTTGTTTTCGATAATTATAGATGTTCCGTTAAGTGATATTTGGTCATCATTTGCTTCGCAGGACGATAAAAAAAGCGTAATCGAAAAAAGAATAAAAAAAAACCGCATAACGGTGTTTATTTACTGGTTGTCGGTGAGCATGTCGAACGCTTGGTAAGTGGTTGGCGACAAATGAGGCAAGTCCGGAAATATATCATTCCCGGACTGTTTCATTCAACCGTTGCCGGAAGAAGAGTCCTTTTTTTCGGAGGGCTTATCTTCAACCGCTTTGGTGAATTCATCTTCTATTTCTGTTTGTGCTTTCCTGAACTCTTTCATGCTTTGGCCTAGTCCTCTTGCAAGTTCCGGGAGCTTTTTGGCCCCGAAAAGCAGAAGTATCACCAAGAAAATCAAGATGAGTTCTGAACCACCTGGTAACCCGAATAAAAACATGGTCGTGTCTCCTGATAATTTATGTCACGGTGCGGAATCTGAATACGGCCCGCTTGAATGTAAATATATAACCAATACCCATGCTTTTAACAAGGTTTTTTGTTTTTTGGTCTATATGGTTATGTGGTTATGTGTTGCGCATTGCAATCACTGTTTTTCCCGCAAGAGTTTTCTCTCCTTCCGAAACAACAATTCGGGTGTTTGCGGGGAGGATGATGTCGAGGCGGGAACCGAATTTAATCATCCCAAATCGTTTTCCCGCTTCGACATGTTCTCCGATTGCAAGGTTACAGACGATTCTTCGGGCCACAAATCCGGCAACTTGTGTGAAAAAGATGGGAAAGTCGCTGTTTTTCAAACCTATCTCCATTCGCTCATTGTTGTTCATGCTTTCATGATCGAATGCCATGAGAAATTTTCCCTTGTGATAACGAAGATGTTCGACTCTACCATTGAAAGGGATTCTGTTGACATGGACATTGAAAAGCGACATGAAGATGCTCACAAGTATTGAATCCGTTCCGGTAAAAGGGTGCGAAACCTTTTTTATCAAAAGTATCCTGCCATCAGCAGGTGCAAGGATTGCGTTCGGATCAGCAGGTGCGACACGTGAAGGGTCCCGAAAAAAGTAGAGCGTGAACAAGAAAAAACCTGAAGCCGCTGCGAGCAGCAGGGTTTTTACGAATCCAGAGGATAACACACCTCCGGCGGCGAGTAGGGTACAGATGAGAAATGTTTTGACGATTGTGCTACGGCCGTAACGGGATGGCATATTGAGAGAGTGTTACGTTATTGAAATAGTTGCTTTCCACGTCGTTTTCGATCATCGAGACATTGTGTTCGACGGTGTATTTTGTTTGTTGTGGGATAAAATACGATACATTACAGAATCTGTTTCATAAAAAAGAAAGACTGCAATATGCCTCGTGAGCTGAACAATATCGAGAGGAAATTTCTTGAACAGCTGATTGTTCGCAAGCTTGTTCTCACAGGAGAACACGTTCTGGCCGCAGTTTCAGGGGGGCCTGACTCCATGGCTTTGCTTCATCTTCTTTGTGCGGTCAGGCCGGTTTTGCATTGCAGGGTCAGCGTTGCACATTGCAATTTCCAGCTCAGGGGGCAGAGTAGTCTGCTCGATGAAGAGCATGTTCGCCGAGAGGCTGAAAAACTTGGCCTTACCTGTCATGTTCAGCATTTCGATACACGAAAGGATGCTGACGAATGGAAGCGGTCGATAGAGGAGACGGCGAGAATAGAGCGATACGGTTATTTTCATGAACTGATCGAGCAGCACGGTTTCGACAAGATCGCCACAGGGCATCATGTCAGTGACAATGCGGAAACCATCTTGTTTAACCTTTTCCGGGGAACATCGATTCCCGGTTTACGGGGAATCCGTGCGTTTCATGGCCATATCATTCGCCCGTTGCTGTTGATGCAGAAGGCGGATATCCTCGGGTACATCGTGGAAAAAAAGATCGATTATCGGACGGATGCAAGCAACTTGGGAATTGAACCGGATCGAAACTTCATTCGTCACAAGGTTATTCCTCTCATCGAGGAGCGTTTTGAAAACAAGCTACTCCCTTCATTGCAAAGGATTTCGGATCAGGCTGCCGAACTGGAGGAGTTTCTCGAACTGCATTTTGAACGACTTGCCCAGGATGACGAAGGGCTTGTCCTGACCGACCACCGGTTGCTGGTGTCTTCACTCTTGCGGTTGACGGTTTTCGAAAGAAAGGAGCTCTTGAAGCGGGCTTTACAGGATTACGGACGTGAACCCTCATCGCGGATACTGCAGCAGCTTGTCGATCTTCTCGAAACTCAACCGGGACGTAGAATCGATCTGTCTGCAGAACTCGAGGTTGCCTGGAAGGGGAAGTACTTGATTTTTGGGAGGAAAGGTAATCGGGAATGGGTAATCGGGAATGGGTAATCGGGAATGGGTAATCGGGAATGGCGGGATGTCATGCCGCACTCGATGCGGCATCCATGGTGGCGTTCGTTGGAAGATGGATCCCCGGGTCGCGCTTCGCTTGCCCGAGGATGACTTTTTTTATCTTTACTTTAGTACTCGTCATTCAGCTACCTATTTTCTCCGTTTTCCATTTCGGACCTGAAGAAGCTCAGCGGTAAATCAGTTTTTACGATGACCGATTCCAGGTTCTGCATAACATCGAGTTCTTTGAGAAATGCCTTTGCCGGTTCGGCAGTCCTTGTTCCGGAACTGCTTGAAAGCTTGATCGCTCCCCATAGGAATGTCGAGGCGAAATACGCGGAAGTTCTGTTCTGGTAGATCCATTCGGTGTGCCCTTCGACGCCATCGTCAAATTTCAGGGAAAGCGCCAACTGTTTGATACGGTTGAGGTTACCGAGGGTTTTGACGTCCTTGTTTCCGGATGTCAGGCTCTGTAACGCCCCTAATGTCCAGTTTGTCGAAGACAGGGTGAACCAGAAATGCGACTTGTAAATTGCTTTGTCGATAAGTGTGGCAGTTGTCTGGTCGCGATCGAGAAAATTTTTTTCGGGCTCGAGAAAACCTCTCAGCAATTGCTCGCTGTTTGCAAGGATAACTTGTCGGTTTTCCGGCCGGCATACCCAAAGTGTATCGGAAAGAGCGTAACATTCTTCATTGCCGTACAGCTTGGTTTCAATGCTTTTCTCTTCGAGATACCCTGTCGTCAGCTTGTCTTCGAATGCTCCCCACAGAATACCGAGGTACTTCTGTTTTTTGGTGTTCTGCTGTTGAAAAGCTATAAGGAGGGTATCCAGATCGCGGGCGGGAACAAAACCGGTTTCATCAACGACCTGTCGTAATGCCTGGTTTGTTTGCAGCCAGTTCATCTCTTTGAGCGAGTCGGGCATGACTTCCTGCCAAAAAGGGCTTTGTTTGATGTCTTTCAACCCGGCATAGATCAATGCGTCGGAAGTTCCCGGTAGACGGTCGATTACTGCAACCAGCTCGGCGTTCAGCGATTCGGGGTCGGCTACCGGTTTCGGCCAGTTGACCCATAATAGCTGGGCGATAAGCCCGATAGTGCCTATAACCAGGGTGATCAATAGAAGGCTTGGCTTTTTTTTCTTTTTTTCACCTCCGATCTGCTGGACTGACTGTTCTGGTTGGTTTTCCATTCGAACTTTAACTATTGTTCTGAATCGCTTGTCTGGCAAGAAAGTCACAGCGGTTATTGAACTCATTGTCGCTGTGGCCTTTAACCTTGTGAAAAGTAACGTTGTGCAATCTAATCAACTCCAGGATTCTTTTCCAAAGGTCTATATTTTCAACCGGTTTTTTTGCCGATGTTCTCCAGTTGTTTGTCGTCCATTTTTTCAGCCACTGCTGATTGATTGCGTTGACGAGGTAGCTCGAATCACTATAGAGGCCGACATCACATGGTTCCTTTAACGCTTCAAGGGCTTTGATGGCAGCCATCAACTCCATTCTGTTGTTTGTCGTTGAAGGGGAGAATCCGGAAATTTCCCGTCGGACATCGCCAAACATGAGCAATGCCCCCCAACCACCTTTTCCGGGGTTGCCACTGCATGCACCATCAGTGTAGATGATTACTTTTTTCGGCATTGTGTTATCGGTACCATGTTGCGGGTTGGCTGGTCAGTTGGAATGGTGCCGGAAACCGGCAATAGGGTAAAAGGAAAAAAGACAAAAAAGCTCAACCATACGATTGGTTGAGCTCAAGAAAAGTCAGAAAGCGTGTACCGGAAATTATTTAAGTAACTTAGCGAGTTCTGCGGTTCCGGTTTTCGACATGATTTTCATTGCCTTTGCGGAAAGGCGAACTTTGACCCAACGTTTTTCCTCTTCAAGCCAAATGCGTTTGGTATGAAGGTTCGGTTCGAAACGTTTGCGCCGATGGTTATTGGCGTGTGATACTGTATTTCCGTACTTTGGCCTTTTTCCTGTCAGTTTACAAACTTTGGACATAATGACGTTCTGTTCTCGTTGTGAAAATGATTGCGAATATAGCAATTCTTTATCAAAGTAAAAAAAGCAAGGATCGAAATTACGGCCTTATACCAATAGCGCAAACCATCATTGAAAGGACGTAGAGCAATGTGCCGAAAGCGTTGTACCACACAGCCTTCTCTTTTGGATCATCGATAAGTGTCTTTTGCATCGGGAGCTGGAGTGCAAGCAGTAGTATCGCTATACCCGACATGAAATATGCCGATTTTGTAAGCAGGATTCCTATAGCGACCAGTTGTGCGACATCCATGATCACGGACGCGAGAATGGCAGCTTTTTTCTCGCCGAGTTGAACAGGAATCGATGCTACCTTTCTGATGTTATCTCCCACAACGGATTTGAAGTCGTTGAGTGTCATGATCCCGTGGGCGCCGATGGAAAATATTATAGCCAGAGCGATCGATTCGGAAGAAGGTACTCCCTGGGTTATTGCAAAGCTCCCTGTAAGCCAGGCAACACCTTCATAGGCGAGACCAACGATGAGATTTCCGAACCATCCGTTTCTTTTCGCACGTATCGGCGGGCCCGAATAAGCGTGAGACATGAGAACGCCGACAAAGGCGATTATCATGACATAGGGATGAATCGACCAGGCGACGAGAAATCCCGTCATGATAAGCGTAAACGTGATAATCCAGCTGGCCTGCTTTGATATTTTTCCTGCAGGGATAGGCCGGTCGGGTTCATTGATTGCATCCACTTCACGGTCGAAGTAGTCATTCATGGTCTGCGACATGGCGCACATCAAGGGACCTGCAAGTATAACGCCTCGAAGCAGGATGGACCAGTTGGATGCGATATCTTCACCTGTGGATACGACGCCACAAGCAAAAGCCCACATGGGAGGAAACCATGTGACTGGCTTCATTAGGGGTAGTATCGCCGAGGGCTCCAGTTTGAAGCCTGGCTTATTGACATTGTCGAGAGCCCGCTGTATTGCTTTTTCCCTGGCTGCACCTACCCCGGAAGAGAGTAATTGGGCTTGCAGGCTCTGCTTTAGCTCGGTATTACCGGCGTTACGTCCGTTCATGGTTTACTGGTTCATGAAACAAAGCAACAATAATACGAGTTTTTCTGCAGAAATGTAAGCATTTACTTGAGCGATCTGCGGTATTTGTCGGCAATTTCACTATTAAGGGAGAGAATACGTGAAAACTGCGCAGCTGCTTTTCCGCTTTCCAAACAGCTTCTGGTTTTCATTAAACCGTCATCGATACAGCTGGCAGTGCCGGAAACGTAGCATGCCATTGCCGCGCTGTACAGTGCAGCATCTATCTGGGCTTCCGTAGCGCTGCCGTCGAGGATATTTAGAATAATCTCGGCGTTGTGTTTTTTGTCGCCCCCTTGTAAATCGGCGATGTTCCACCGTGAAAGACCGAACGTTTCAGGCACAACATCATGATAAAAAATGTCTCCTTCGTGAAGTTCTGTGATATGTGTCGGGCCGCAGACACTGGGTTCATCCAGTCCTGCTCCTGTTTCGGTTTCTCCATGAACGACCAGTGCGTGACGGCAGCCTGTTGCTTTCAGAGTCTGTACGTAGAGGTCCATGATATCCATATCGAAAACACCGACAACCTGCCGATTTACTCTGGCGGGATTGACCAGGGGACCGAGCATGTTGAAAATGGTTTTTATGCCCAGTTCCTTGCGTACAGGCGCCACCGCTTTCATCGAAGGGTGGTAGAGCGGTGCAAAAAGAAAGGCGAAACCGGTTTCTCGAAAAAGCTCTTCGGTACCTTCTGGCGGTATGTCTATACAATACCCAAGTGTCTCGAGGACATCGGCGCTTCCACAATGGCTTGTGACGGAGCGGTTTCCGTGTTTGGCTATGCGAACTCCCACGCCGTTTGCGATTATTGCAGCTGCGGTAGAGAGATTGAATGTTCCTGCCTGGTCTCCTCCTGTGCCGCAGGTATCGACGGCATTCTCGTCAAGATGAACGGGAAGCACCCTGGAGATAAGGGAATTATAAGCACCGATGACTTCTTCAGCAGTCACTCCCTTTTTTTGGAGCAAAACGAGAAAGGCCGCTATGACGCTGTCTGGAAACTCGCCCTGTATGATTTTTGCTATGCAACCTTCCATTTCTGTGCGCGAAAGGTCGCAATCTGCGAGCAGCTTGTAAAGTAACTCCTTATACTGCATAGAATAAAGCGTTAACAAAAAGAAGAAAAAACTAAAAATTTGTACTGTAACAATTCAATGAAATGTTCAGTATTACTATGTTTTCATGCGATTGCTTTTCACCATATGCGTAAAACGAGCACTGAAAGTTACATCTTGTAATACCTCGGCAAGCTTGAGAGTGCAGCGTGTGGTGAATCAGCCCCCTGATTCGTCAAGGAGGTTGATAATCGCCCTATTTAGGTTAAAAGTATAAATTAAAATAAGAATGGCAACGATAAGAATGAATTATTAAATCAGTAAAACAGGATTAACCGAATATGTCTCAAGAGCTTGAGCCTCTTTTCAAGAAAATGCTTGGATTGGGGGTTGATACCTTATTGGTGTCAGATCTGCATGTGATCAGATGGTTGACAGGGTTCAGCGGTTCCAACGCGAGAGTACTGCTTAACCGTGATCACAGCGCATTGTTTACGGATTTTCGTTACGGCGAACAGGTGAAACATGAAGTGGATGCGATGGAGTCGATCGTCATTCAAAGCAGCTTCATCGATACTTTTGTCGAGGGGGGATATCTGCTGGGAAAAAGCCTGGGTATCCAGTCTGAACAAATGACGGTGTATGATGCCGGACAACTCGGAGACAGGCTGACAGGGGTCGATATAGTACCTGTGCATTGTTTTTTTGACGAGTTCCGGGAGCTCAAAAACGAGCGGGAAATTGCGTGGATGAAACAGGCGGCGGAAATCAGTGAAAAGGTTTTCGAAGAGATTTTACCGCTGATATCCACCCGGACAACGGAAGCCGAGATAGCGGCTGAAATTTCATATCGCCATAAACGTTACGGTGCCGAGAAAGACTCCTTCGATCCAATCGTAGCTTCCGGAACCCGTTCGGCACTACCGCATGCGAAACCCGCAAATGAAACATTCAGTCCGGGAAACCTGATTGTCATCGATATGGGCTGTATTTGTAATGGCTATGCATCCGATCAGACAAGGACCGTTGCTTTTGGGCGGATCGCTGATGAAGCTCGTAAAATCTATGAGATAACACGAGAGGCCCAGCAACTTGGAATCGAGGCAGCGCGACCGGGATTGCCCGCCAAGGAACTCGATGCGCTGGTGCGCGGTTATATCGATAAAAGCGGTTACGGTGAATACTTCGGTCACGGCCTCGGCCATGGTGTAGGGGTGGAGGTACATGAAAAGCCGAGGCTTGGAAAGACATCGGAGGATAATTTGTTGTCCGGTTCGGTGTTTACGATCGAACCGGGGATTTACCTGCCGGGAAAATTCGGAGTTCGCATCGAAGATACTGTAGTTATGGGTGAAAGCGCGGTTGTTCCGTTCCAGAGTTTCACGAAAGAGCTGATTGAGTTATAGGGCTACAATTGAAGGCAGATCGATTCAAGTTGCCTGTACAAGTTGATCCGGCAGCCAACTTCCTCCAAAGTCATGCCGCACTCGATGCGGCATCCATGGAGAAAAACAGGAAACCCAATGGATCCCCGGGTCGTGCTGTGCTTGCCCGAGGATGACGGAAAAAAAGAAGTCCGAGGGTGACAATAAAGAAGCTAGAAGATGATAGAAAGAATGTCAAAGGATGAAATGATGAGAATGAACATGACGCTGGTATTTTCTGTGCTCTTTTATTGATACGCTTGAAAAGCTTCAACACAATCGCTGTAGTTACCATGAATAAAGAATACCCGGGATGGATACATTATCATGCTGCCTGGTCGTTACAACCGCTCCTGATAAAGAGGTGGCCGAGATACTTGCCGAAGGGTTGCTGAACGAGGGTCTTGCCGCATGTGTTCATCTGCAGGATATTCACAGCCGTTATATCTGGGAGGAGAAGCTTTACCGGAATGAGGAGACGGCTGTATGGATCAAGACGCTTGAAAAGCATTACGAAACAATCGAGTCATTCATTCAGCAGCATCATCCTTACAAGCTTCCTGAAATCATCAGAATACCGATTACAGGGGGCTTGCGGTCATATCTGCAATGGATTGCCGATGCGACTGACGGTTCAGGCGCGTCCGACCAGGTTCTTTAGTCTGATTGAATAGACGGAAAGAGTGAGAAGCGGGTTGACGTTGCGTTGGATTGCACGGATGGCTTCTTCGGTTATCGTCGAAATGGCGAAAAAGTCGGAGTTGGGGAAGTTCTTTGCAAACCGGTCGATCGATGTGCCGAGATCTGGATTGTTGAAAGAGCTCCAAGCAGGATTGATGATTCTATGATGAATGTCCTGGAAAAAAAGCAGAAGAGAGCCGAGGAATGCTACAATTTCCTGTTTTCCACAACTTTTCGAAAGGTTTTCTGTTTCTGCGATTGCTTCGGCCAGTTTTCCCGGGGAAAGAAGTTTGCGCAAATAATCGATTGCCCGGTCACGGGCTGCAATACCTTCGAATGTCTCGTGTCCTCCTTCTTTGAAGCTGTCGATCATCTCCGATGCAATGCCGAGGTTTCCTCTTGAAAAATTAACGATGAGACGCTGCACTTCATCCTGGAGTTCGGGGTACTTTTTTTGCAGCCAGTTTTCAATGTCCGAAGACTTTATTCTCGAGAATTTCAATATCTGGCAGCGTGAACGAATGGTGGGAAGGACGCTTTCGGGACGCGAAGATACCAAAATGAAAAGTATGTGCCCGGGAGGTTCTTCAAGCAACTTCAGCAGTTTGTTGGCTGCAGAGGGGTGAAGTTTTTCCGGCTGCGATAGAATGAATACCTTTTTCCCGTTTTCAGCGGGCATGAACGATGCTTTCTGCTGAAGGGATGTTACCTGTTCGGTAAGGATACCCATCGATCGGTCCATCGATGGGGTGAAGAAGGGGTTGCGTTTTTTCGTCTCGATCAATGACTCGTAGCGCTCTCTTGCTTCGGCTGTGCGTTTGTTTTCCGTTTTTGACGGATCGTTTTTTTCCAGGAGAGCCGATTCGACGGGAAAGACATATTCTATATCCGGATGCATGAATGTGTCGATTTCCCTGCAGCTTCGGCAAATGCCGCACGAACCGGTTTGATTGGACGTATCATGGTTTTCGCAATTGAGCACCTTGGCAAGCTCGAAAGCGACGGACTCTTTGCCTGTTCCTTCAGGCCCGGTGAAAAGGTAGGCATGAGCGAGTCTATCGGATGAGACGGCTTTTTGCAAAATGCTTACCTGTATATTTTGACCGATAATGTCCTGCCAGCTCATGGTGTATCGGAATAGTGGCAAGTTACAGGTGACACGTGACGAGCGGAACGGCAGTCAACAGTATCTTGTCTCCTGTTGTGTACTTGATTCTTGTCACTCGTCACTTGTCACTGCCTGGTCGGTTAAATAAATGTCAGCCAGTTATAAGGATCCTCACCTGTCTGGACGATTTTCAGATAGTGAGATTGCAACGTCTCCGTAACAGGTCCCCTCATTTCATTGCCTATCGGATATTTATCGATGCTGCGAACCGGGGTTATTTCAGCGGCGGTCCCGGTGAGGAAGACCTCATCGGCAATGTAAAGCCCCTCTCTTGGAATCATCGTTTCATGGACTTCATAACCGAGCTCTTTTGCGATATGAATGACTGCCTGACGTGTAAGTCCCGCAAGGACTGATTGTCCTGACATGGGGGTATAGATTATGCCGTCACGGACGACAAAAATGTTTTCACCGCTCCCTTCCGAAACATACCCATTGATATCCAGCCCGATACCTTCTGCGTAGTTGTCCATAATTGCTTCCATCTTGATCAACTGCGAGTTGAGGTAGTTGCCTCCTGCTTTTGCCCATGTCGGAAGTGTGTTGGGGGCCAGTCTGTTCCAGGATGAAACCCGGACATCGACCCCGGTTTCAAGAACGTCTTCCCCAAGATATGTGCCCCATTCCCAAGTCGCGATGGCAACTTCGATGGCTGCAAGATGAGGATTGACGCCAAGAGCGCCTTGCCCACGGTAAACAAGCGGTCTGATATAACAGGATTTGTGCCCGTTTGCCCTTATGGTGTCGAGTACGGCATCCTTCAACTCCTGCATGGAGTAAGGAATTTCTATTCTGTATATCTTCGACGAGTCGTAAAGGCGTTTGATATGCGCATCCAGAAAAAGAATTGCAGGGCCTTTTGCCGTTTCATAGCATCGTATCCCTTCAAACGTCGATGACCCGTAATGAATAACATGTGAGAGAATATGTATTTTGGCGTCATTCCAGTCGATAAGCTCGCCGTTCATCCAGATTTTTTCGGACTTATTCATTATTGATCGGACATTGATTAGTAAAAGGGTGGCTCTATTCGTTTGTTGTGTGCCGTGATCACTGCATCAGGGCGGATGGAAAAGTGTTGTCCACGACAAGTTATAGAGGTTCCCGAAAGTATCAAACTTCAAAGATATACTGTTTTGCCTTTTTTAAAAGCAGTACAGCTTGATTTTTCATAGAGAGGAAGCCAAACAGGAAAGATTTGGCAGGAGAAAGAACGACGAAGGCCCTGGTTTACGACAAGGCCTTCGTCAATCGAAGATCAGTATATCCTTTCATAAACGCCGTCGACTTCTCTCAGAATCGGCTCGTACGCCGCAACGTGCCTTCCGAAACAGATTCCCAGCGATTCATAGAGCGCCACCTGGTCGAGATCGACATATCGTTGTGCGATAGCTTTACTTGATTCGATGTACTCGATCTTGCGTCCCTTGACTTTGGAAATCGTTACACCGGTTTTGCCTTCCACAAGAAGTAGCACGGCAGCTGCACCCGCTTCGTAACCGTAATTGACATCGTAAGCAGAGGAGTTTCCTGCGCGCACAAGATGTCCGGGGTGGATTTCGCGCACTTCCGGGATTTCATAGATACCTTCCACGAACATACCTGTTTCTTTCATGAATTCCGGCATATCGGGATCGGCTTTCAGTCTTTTCTTGAGTTCCTGGCAGACGTATTTTCCAGCTCCAGCGAGTTTTTTATGGCCGAAAGCATCAACTCCGGCAGATTCGTCGACAATGTCGGAACCGTCAGCATTTTTAAGGCCTTCGGCAACGACAATGGTATACGTGCCGGCATGGACATCACTTTCCCTTATGCGTCGGGTGAAACGACCGACGATGTGCTCGTATACGATATCCCAGTCTGCCGGTATTTCGGGAATGAGGATGCAGTCCGCTTCAGCAGCAATCCCGCTCCTGAATGCAGTATGGCCGGCGTACCTTCCAAACACTTCTGTAACCAGAATGCGGTTATGTGTTCTACCGGTTGTTTTCAGGTCCTGGACGAACTGCGCAATACGGTTGATGGTGGAGTCACCACCTACAGAATAGGTTTGCAGGTCAAGGTCCATGGTTTTCGGTGCATGAATACAATGAATTCCGTTATTGTTCAGATCGACCATTACGCTGCCACTGTCGTCACCTCCGCTGATAACCAGACCGTCGAGTTCGAACTTTTTCATCCCTTCTTTGATACGGTTGTATTTTTCGGGATTGCTGATGGCTTTTATCTTTACTCTCGAGTGCCCGGCTTCCGAACCCGCAAAGTTACCGGAAAACTGATCAAGACGTGCGGGGTCGAGACGAACAAGCGTTTCCTGGTTTACGAGGTTGTACAGCCCGGCGTAGCCATTCGGAATGACATACATTTCGAGGCCTTTTGACAATGCCATGAATGCAGCTCCTTTAATGACTGCGTTGAGTCCTCCGCAGTCTCCGCCGCTGGTTAAGATGCCAATTTTTTTCACGGTAGCGCTCTCCTGGTTTGTTTAGTTTGTGAACGGCTGAAATTCAGTACACCAAGATAGATTATGCAACATGATTTATCAACTGAATTTGTCGCTGTTCCAAAGCGGTATCACGTTTTTTACAATCCGTCATTGACAACACTTTTTTGTTTCTCCGTCTCCTTCGAGAAATCCCGGGCATCTGTTTTCTGATGACAGCGATTCTCGGTGTCACAATGAACACGCGTCAACAATTTCAGGACTTTCTGCTATCTTCATCTTACCGGCTTCAAAATTCGGATTTCTATATTTTTTCGGTAATGACTCTATTCGATCATTTGCGAATCGCCTGGGCTCATCTCAGGGAGAGGAAGCGTCAGACCATACTGACCGCAATGGGAGTCGCGGTCGGATCGGCAATGTTGATCACGACGATTGCCGTTGCCGGAGGTATGTCGAGAAATGTCGTGAACAAGATTATCGATATCGCTCCACATGTTATTGTCAGTGCAAAAACGGTTGAACCTCTTGTGCCGGACAATCTGATCGGGGTTGAGAAAAACATGCTCGGTTTTGTCGAGAAAAATGTCACCGTGGAGGAAAAAGAGATAATCAAGAATTATTCCGACGTTGCCAGACGTATCGGTCAGCTCGAATCGGTGGAAGTGGTTTCTCCATACGTTACAAGCAATCTTATTGCCCGTAACAAATCTTGGTTTATCTCTTGTGTTGCAAGAGGTGTCGTTCCTGAAAAAGAAGCGGATATCGCTCGTCTTTCCTCAAAACTTCTCGAGCAGGAAGCGTTGAGAGAACTTGCCTATACACCTAACGGAATTTTGGTCGGCAACTTACTCGCTGAAGAACTCAATGTTTCCTACCACAGCCTTCTGTTGCTGATCAATCAGAAGGGTGAGGAGTTTCCGGTAACCGTTGTTGGCAGGTTCAGCACAGGGTTCAACGCAAAAGACAAGCAGGAGGCCTACATCAACCTCGCGCTTGCGCAGCGGATCGAAGGATTGGCTGCCAACTCCGTTACGGCTATAGGGATTAAGACTGCCGACGTCAGTCGGGCGGGTGCCGTTGCCGATGGTGTGGAGCGGCAAACCGGATACGAGTCCGAAAGCTGGGATGAAACAAACAGGAACGTGATCGATTTCTATAATCGAAACGGAACAATAACCCTTGTGCTTGTCGGTTTTGTTTTTATCGTTGCCGGTCTCGGGGTTTCATCGGTCATGACTACGGTTGTTCTTCAAAAAGTCAAAGACATCGCCATTATGCGGTCAATGGGCATTCAGCGCAGGAGCATCACTGGCATATTCACGGCTGAAGGCTTCATTATCGGTTTGTTCGGGGTGAGCTGCGGAGCTCCTTTGGGGCATCTTATCTGCAGAATGGTCGCCTCGATTCGTTTTGAAGCGAACACGGCAGGTGTGATGCAAAGCGATAGAATCAATGTATTGGAAACTCCGGAAGCGTATTTCATTGTCATTGTTTTCGGCATGATTATCTCGGTGATTTCAGCCTTCGGTCCGGCAAGGAAAGCTGCCGGTTATGTGCCGGTGAAGATTTTACGCGGACAGATGGGAGCGTAGTAAAGGCAAGTGGGAAGAAGTCAAAAGGCAAAACGCAATAGAAGCTATCCAGTCTCTTCTATCAGGCATATCGCGTGAGCGCAGACACCTTCTTCACGCCCGACGTAGCCGAGTTTTTCATTCGTGGTTGCCTTTACCGCCACCTTACTGATATCGATGTTCAGGCACTCGGCGATGTTTGCACGCATTGCCATGATGTGAGGGGCGACTTTGGGGCGTTCCATCAACAGCATCGAGTCAATATTTCCTATCGAATAACCTTCGTCCGAGAGCAGCTTGCCGACGTGGCGCAAGAGTATCTTGCTGTCGATATCCTTGAATTCCGGACTGGTGTCGGGAAAGTGTTTGCCTATGTCACCAAGAGCTGCCGCTCCCAAAAGGGCATCGCTGATTGCGTGCAAAAGTACATCTGCATCGCTGTGTCCCTTGAGTCCCGTTTCATGAGGAATCTCGACTCCGCCGACAATCAGTTTTCTTCCTTCGGCGAATTGATGTATGTCGATGCCTATTCCTACTCGCATAAACGGTAAGTTATTGATTGATTTGTCAATGTCAGGGAAACAAGATATGATTATATTTCAAAAAACAAGAATCCCGATACTGTACAAAATCCACCCATGAACATGCAGAGCATACGAAGGTTTTTCTGGATATGTTCCGGAACGCCTATCGAGATCATCGAAAAGTATCCTACGGAGCACAACAAGTTCATCGGAATCGGGGCTACCATTTTTTTTACCGCTCTTTTCGCCGGTTTGTCCGGTGGTTATGCACTGTACTATGTTTTTGCAGGAGCACCGCTTGCCATTGTGTTCGCCGTCGCGTTCGGTATTCTCTGGGGACTTGCCATTTTCAACCTCGACCGGTATATCGTTTCGAGCATCAACAAGACTTCAAAAGGATTGCGCCAGTTCTACCAGGCGTCACCCCGTCTGATTTTCGCGGTACTGATTGCTGTTGTTATTGCCCGTCCCCTCGAGCTCAAGATTTTCGACAAGGAGATTAAAGACGTTCTCAAGTCGCGCTATCTCGATGAGCAGCGGGAACATGTTTCAAGGGTTGGTGCGGCGTTTATCGAAAAATACGCACTTGAGCTTGGACAGATCGAGCGGCTGCAGAAAGAGTATGATTCCCTCGGCAAGGAGTTGACCCGTCTGCGTGAAGAGCTCAAGAAGGAGGTTTTCGGGGATAAGATTTCAACGACTTCGGGTGTTGTGGGTTTTGGGACCTATGCCCGAGAAAAACAGGCGGTTATTGATTCAAAACAGAAACGTGAGGAGTACCTCACTTCACAGCTGACAACACTTGAATCATATATAAACCGGCAGAAAGAGCTGGAAGGAATCAATACCCAGATGATGTTGTCGGACTCGTTGATGAATGCCAAAGTATCCTATGCAGGGTTCGCCGACCGTAACTGGGCACTCGGACATCTGACGAGATCAGGCAATGACGTCAATAGCTCTTCTGCTCATGCGGTGCTGTTTATCACGTTGCTTTTTGTTGCGTTCGAATGTGCACCCATCCTGGTGAAACTCCTTTCGGATGCCGGTCCATCCGATGTCGATATTCATGAGTCCGAAGCAAGGATTATCCGTTGGTTGACGGCTACATCTCCCTTGTCGAAAAACCGTTTTGTCAGAGCGTACCGTGCCGTCGGTGGTAAACCCGGTCGACGGCTCACACGCAGGCCGTTGTATAATAAAAGAGTGAGAAAAGCAGGAGCGGCAGGTTTGCACGGTGGCGAGTAACGGATTAAAATGTTTTCAGGTTTTCCATCACTGCTTTCGCATTGCGTTTCAGCCGTTTCAAACCGGTACGGTAGATCGGGGTGGCTGCGAAAAGCATTTTGAATTGAGATCTTGTAAGGGTGAGAATCCGCTCAGGAGTGAGCCGGAGCAATTCTTCTCTCGGTGTCAGTTCAGGGCACGCTTCTGTTGATGATTGCTTTTTGTTGTGAGGGCAAACTTCCTGACAAATGTCGCAGCCGAAAAGCCAGTCACCGATCATTGCCGCTTCCTCTTTTGTGAATTCCCTTTTCAGCTCGACGGTCAGGTAAGAGATGCATCGGCGGGCATCGATTTTTCCGGGTTCAAGCAATGCCCCTGTCGGGCAGCTTTTGATGCAAATGTCGCAGTTGCCGCAAAGGTTCGGTACTTTTTTGACGCTGCTTTCAAGTTCTATATCGAGCAATATCCCACCGAGGAACAGGTAAGAGCCCGTTCCCGGTGAGATGAGCACGGTGTTCTTGCCGGCTCTGCCGATTCCTGCTTTTTCGGCCCATGCTTTTTCGAAAACCGGAGAACTGTCGACAAATACTTTTCCTCTGACGTCACCCTCGTAGTTTCGGGAGATATAATCAAGCACTTCCTCGAGTTTGTTTCGCATGACGGTATGATAGTCGGGGCAAAGGGCATAGCGTGATATTTTTCCTTTTTTTCCCGTTTGTACACCCGGGAAATTATACGGCAGTGCGGCTGAAAAAATTGTTTTTGCTCCTGGCAAAAGGATTGCAGGATCGGTCCTTGCATCGAGGTTTTCCTGCATGTAACGCATCTCTCCATGACGGTTTTCTTCGATCATGGTGACGAGCCGGTCTGTCTCGTGCTGGCAGGATGAAAGTGAAATAAATCCTGCAGCGCTGAATCCGCATTCTTTTGCTTTTTGTAGAACGAGCGATAAAAACTTTTCTTTGCCCATCTCGAGACGAAAGGTTGTATTAAATGTATTTATTTATAAATATATGCCATGCTTTCATCTTGCTAATGTGAATTCTATCTCTATGGCCATGGATCGAAGGGAGTTTCTCGGTAAGCTTTTCAAACGGACAGGTATTGCCGCTGGAGTTACGGCAGCAGGCGCTGCAGGTGTATTGGGATATTATCAACCCCGTAAGCAGAGCTACAGGAGTGAGGGTGCGGAGCAAACCTCAGGGCTCGCTGACAGGCTCGAGTCTTCGAAAAAGGCTGTGATTATCGGTGGGGGTTTAGCCGGTATCAGTGCCGCTATGGAGCTTGCAAAGAGGAATTTCGACGTGACACTTATCGAAGCCTCGGCCGATCTCGGTGGAAAACTCACAGGTTGGGACGTCGATGCGCTGGGGGAGAGGTTCCCGGTTGAACATGGTTTTCACGGTTATTTCAACCAGTATTACAATCTCAACGAGATGTTTGCTGAATCAGGTGTCGGTGATGTATTCATGCCTGCTCCAGGTTATCCGGTGCTGTTCAAGGAGCGCCCTTTGGAGGTATTCGGCAACACACCGAAACTGTTTCCTCTGAACATTTTTTCCGTTTTGCAGCAATCCGATTCCCTCGATCTTTTTCCCATTCTCAAGGATTTCGATGGCATGATGCCGGTACTCAACATGTTTCGTTATGAATATGAACGCACATTCGAGGAGTATGACGGGATTGATTTCATGACCTACTGTCAAGAACAAAAAGTGCACGAACCTTTTTTCAGGACGGTACTCCATCCTTTTTCTGATGCGACGATGAATCGAATGGAGGTGCTTTCCGCTGCCGAGGCCATACGGTATTTTCATTTTTACTTTATGGGCAGCCCCGAAGCCCTTGGGTACCGGATTACAACGAAAAACTGTATGGATGCGCTCGTTCGTCCCATGGAACGGCGTTTGAAGGAGCTTGGGGTCAAGATTCTTTCAGGCAAGAAAGTCAAAAGGCTTCTGGTCGATGATCAACGGGTTTCAGGGGTTGAGCTCGAGGGTGGAGGTTCCGATGAAGTCATTGCCGTTGTGGACGCCTCCCGGGTCAAGACAGGGGAATGGACCTCGTTACGGACGGAAAACGGGCTGCCTGTTCTGTTAACTTCGCGTAACGGCGAATATGTTGCGTTCGATGCAACCTGTACGCACATGGGGTGTCCGGTTGTTCCGGACGAGAAGTTGAATGGGTTTTTCTGCCCCTGCCACGCCGGTGTTTTTGATTATGAAGGAAATGTGGTGAGCGGCCCACCTGAAACGCCACTACGGAAACTGCAGGTAACGGTTTCCGGTCATCAGTTGGTTGTTTCTTCCGGTGGAGGTGATACTTCCGAGGTCTTGTCATGTGATTACTGTGTCCTGGCATCGGATGTGACCGGAACAAAAAGGATCATCGAACGTTCCGATATCCGGCGGCCCGAATTCGAGTCGCGGATCGCATCACTCGGTACTGCCGATCCATACGTTGTATGGCGCCTTTGGCTGGATAGACCGGTCACCTCCGCCGAATACCCTTTTTATACGGTGGCCGGGTTTACCTACACGGATTCGGTGTCTCTTTTTTCACGTTTTCAGGAACCCTTCATTTCCTGGGGGAAGAAGCAGGGAGGAAGTGTCGTTGAACTCCACGCTTATGCAATTGCCCCGGAGGATGTGCGTCCGAACGAGGTGATCAAGCAGACGATGCTGGAGGAGATGCACCATATGTTTCCTGAAACCAAAGACGCCACTATTCTTTACGATGTCTATATGCAGCAGCAGAATTTTACACGGTGGGCACCGGGAGATCATGCAAGACGGCCTGTGTCGGAAACACCTTTGGAGAACCTGTCTCTTGCAGGTGACTGGGTGAAAGTCGATGCTCCGGTCTTTCTCATGGAAGCCGCGGTGTTTACAGGACGTCTTGCAGCAAATGCAATCTGCAGCAAAGAAGCGCTGAAGCCAACGCCGTTACCGATAGTGCCAATGGACGGTTTGTTTGCCTGACAGGAAAGCAGCGAGTCATAAGGTACGCAGCATTGTCCTCACAATAGCGCGTTCATAACGTTCTCAAATCCGATACATGACGTGCTGAGATCCACGAAGGTGCGGGTTTGCAGAAGTGAGTGAAAATTCGCTAAATTTACACAAAGAGGTGATTCCTCATCTACCTGAATTATTCTTTCCTCGACCAAAGTACAATGATTCAGGACCTTTTTCCCGTTGTTCCGTAGTACAATATGAGATGTGGCAGTGTTTGACTGCATAACTATAAATCATTGAACCACAGGAGGAGCGCTATGGCGAAAACCAATGAAGCAAAAATCAAATCCCTCAACGACCGAAAAATCGATGTTGCTCTCAACATTCAGGAGCTTTGTATGGAATTGGCAAAAATCGATGCCGAAATATTGAGGGCTGGCGGCATGATACCTGTGGGCGGGACCATAGGAGGCACGATAGGAGGTGTAACCGGTGGTACGATAGGAGGAACCGTAGGAGGTACAATAGGCGGAACAATCGGTGGAACGATGGTCGACATTGCGGGTACGATAGGCGCTACGGGACGTTGTTGAAATCAGTCGTCAGTGATTGCGCATTGTTTCAGGAGACTGGAAAGACAGGTATGAGCGTTCCAGTCTCTTTCTATTTGCTATACGCTGTGTATCATCGTTTCCATGAATGCAGAAACTCAAAGTATCGAAATATCTTCGCATAGTTCCCCGAGGGGTCGATTTTGCCGTCTATCATTCTCTGTACGGTAATCTTCTGCTTGTTGACGCAGAGGGGAAGGCATTGCTGCAATCATTCGGCGGCGGCTGTTTTATCGATGAAGCCATACGAAAATTCAGTGCATATGATGCTTCTGTCGTCTGGTCGTATGTTCATGAGCTTCGGATGCGCGACTTTCTCGTTACCGACGATGCAGACGAGTATGGTTTGGTACATGCCGATGCGCTCAGGCGTGAAAAGCAACTCGAAAAGGGTTATCTGCTTCGCGTCCTGCAGCTTGTCGTCGCCAATACGTGTAATTTCAATTGTACATACTGTTTTGTCGACAAGATGTATGGCTCCAAAGAACGGGACGCATTGCAGCATCGTCCGGAGAATATGACTATGAGCTTTGCGACGGCAAAGCAGTCGATTGAAAAGGCTCTCGATATTGTCGTTCGTAACGGCATACCTCAGCTCAATATCGAGTTTTTCGGCGGAGAGCCGTTGATGAACTGGCCGCTTATAAAGCGAGTGCTTGAAACGTTTCGTACAGAAAGTCCGGAGGGAATCGAATTATTGTACAGCGTAACGACAAATGGCTCACTCATTACCGAGGAGATGGCCAGACTGTTCAAGGAACATAACGTTACGGTGACTGTGAGCTTTGATTCTCCGGGTTCTTCTGCGCATCCGGCGGTAAACGCGCAAAAGGGAGGGGATCCGGTAAAAGAAAATCTCGAGATCCTGAAAAAATATGGTAACTGGGTTACCTTCAATGCAGTTATTTCGAGAGAGACGGTCGACAGCTATGACGGAAAGGCGCTGATAGATACTGCAAAACAATATCATATAGCTATGGTCGGCTTGATTCTCGACCTCGATCTCTCCTTTTACAGTAAAGAAAGTCGAAGAAAAAAAGTGATCGAGCAGTTATGGGCTACCTATGAATATGGCAGGGATCAAGGTGTCGCTGTTGTTGGCTACTGGTATCAGATTTTTAATCAAATAACGGGACTGCAGCCGATTAATCTTCTCTCCGGCTATAAAACTTGTCCGGCTACAGGCTGCAAGGTTAGTGTTGAGCCAGAAGGGCATGTATTTATATGTAAATGTTGTTCAGATTATCTGGGTCATGTTTCTCAGCTCGAAGCGGTCCTGAAATCGGAAAGATATCGGCGATATTCCATGCAGGCGTATCGCAATGCTCCCGGATGTGATGGTTGTGCGATCGAGGGATTTTGTTCCGGAGTCTGTATGGGTGCCCTGGAAAAGAAATATCAAAGAACCGATATCGTCGAAAGCAGTTCGTGTGAAGTGTATAAAGGCATTACAAGAAAACTGTTGCAGAACGTCGACTCAAACGATGTCGAGGTTCGTTACCTGCATCAGGACAAGAACACATCTCGAATATGAACAGGCATCGAAAGTTACAGACATCGAAATACTTGCGATATATCACGAGGCATGACGGTTTTGCGCTGTATCATTCGCTCTATGGAGGGCTGTGTATCGTCGATGGTGATATACGTCACCTGTTCGAAGTTTTCCAGACTCCGAGATCGGCTCATGAAGTGGTTACGGCAGGATGTGCTTTTGATGAACTCCGTATACAGTCATTCATGCAGCTTTTTGAAGAGAGAGGTTTTCTTGTAGAGGACGGTTCCAATGAGTCTGGACAGCTAGAGGATTATCTTGAAACAATGGAAAAAAGGCTGCACAAAGGGGGACAAGTCGGGGTTGTTCAGCTGGTTCTGACGAATCTGTGCAATTTTCGCTGTGAGTACTGTTTTGTCAATAGCATTTATTCTTCCAAGGAGCGGCTGGATGCTCAAGCTTCGAAAAACAACAGGGTGATGCATGTCGAGGAGGCCCGGACTTACCTTGAAAACGTTATTGATATTGCAAGGAAAAACGGTAAGACGGGTTTGTCCGTACAGTTTTTCGGGGGTGAACCTCTCTTGAACTGGAAGGTGATGAAATTTGTCCTCGAGCATTTTGGCGACGGTGAAGAACATGGGCTGGAGATAACGTACAGTATCGTGACCAATGGTTCATTGATAACGGATGAAATTGCGGCGTATTGCAAAAAGCACAAAGTTTCGGTTATAGTCAGTTTTGATGCTCCTTCAGGTGAGCAGCGTGTGTGTAAAAACGGAAAAAACGGAGATGAGCTGGTCGAACAAGGCTTGTCGTTGCTCAACAAATACTATAATCACGTTGCATTCAATGCAGTTCTGTCGAGTGAGACCTTTGCTGTTTTCGGATACGAGCTTGTTGATTTCGCTCTTGAACACTATGTCTTTGACATTGGTGTTCTGCTCGATCTGAGCCCTGGATTTTATGAAAAATATTCGGCGAAGGACATTGTCGATACACTTTGGGATGTTTACTGTTACGGTAAACAGAAGGGGGTGCAGCTTACAGGATACTGGCATATGATCTTCCAACAGCTCGTTCACAAGAACCTGTATAGAACGCGCGGGTTCAAAACCTGTTCCGCTACGGGTTGCCAGTTGAGTATAGAGCCTTCAGGAGATGTTTTTGCCTGTAAAGGATCTTCCGGCTACTTTGGAAATATTCTGCGTATCGATGAGCTGCTTGCTTCTGAAAAGTACAGAAAGTACGCATCGAGAGCATTCAGTAATTCTCCTGAGTGTGCCGGGTGTGCAATAGAGGGTTTTTGTTCCGGCTTTTGCCTGGGGCCTCTTGAAAAGAAATATGGCAGTATATCTGTTATGGAAAAAAATGCTTGTGCGGTCTACATGGAACTGACCAGGCGCCTGATCGCTGATATGGATTCGGAAGATGTCGCAGTATTTACCATACAGAGACCCGAAAAGGTTGAGCATCATGCCCGCGAGCGTCTCTCCTGAGCGGTTTCAGGCGCGGAGGTGAAAAGTTTTTTAGCCGGATTCCCCGGTTTTCTCTCTTGATAGTTTCAGAATAGTATAATGTGGGTCCCGATAGACTCGCTTGCCAGGAAAACCAGCTGGCAGAGCTGCTGTTGAGTTGATAATGCAATGGGTGATCGGATACGTCTCAATGAGGTCGGCTAAAGTCTGAATTCGTTTTTCGGGCAAAGTAGAGCTATAAAACGCCTGGGCTTTTTTACAGCGTGTATCCCATTCAATAATTTCTGTATCCTTGTAAGGATGGGTTTTCGTGTTGATGAGAATCGGAATACCGGTTTCGAGCCGGAATTTGTCGAAAGCACTGTTTTCAGGCGGAACGAGATAGAGATCTTCCGAAGATGCGTGGCGGGCGGCATAATCGATGACATTCATCTCTTTGCCATTATCGTACCTTTCAAATGCGTTGACCTGCTTTTGTATTTGCCGGATTGTAAGTAATGTCACAAGCGTACCGATGATCACGGTAACGATAGGTAGCGCTTTTTTATGATGTTCGAAAAAGGGGCTGCATGTTTGCCCGAGCCATCCGGCAAGAATGGCGATTGCAAGAGGAGCGAGAAAAACTGAGCTTCGCCAGGGGGTTGAAAACGCCAGTGTCGCATTCGGAAAAAAATACAGATAGAGGCCTGAAACAACTATAACAAGATAGAGGCTGCTCATAATTGGAAAAAGCCTGCTTTTTCTGATAAGAAGTATCGAAAGTAGCATGACTCCCAGTTGTAGAAAAGATTCCGATTCCAACCAGAGACGTATATCGGTATGGTGCGGTATCCTCTGATTTGCGAGGATGTCCATTGCCTGCGTGTACAACGGTTCTGTTGTTGGGGAAAAGAGAATGATGTAGCGAATGACGAGAGGTGCTGAAAGCAGTGCGAAAAGGCTGAAGGGGACAATTGCTTTTTGCAGACCCTGCTTCTCTTTTATCAACGTAAGGATTGAATAGTTGGCTTGTACGATAAGGGCTGTAGGAAGGTATGTCGGATGAAATGCTGCAGAAAGTGCGAGAAGAACCGATGCTGTTTTTGCATGATTGTTGAGAAACCGTTCAATGGAGAGTAGAAGAAACACTCCGAATACGCAGGGCTGAAAATATTTTCCGAGCAGGTACTGGTCGGCAAGTCCTGAAGGGTTTGCCTTGTGAATGAAGAAAAACAACCCAAGATAAATGATCATTGGCGCTGTTTTTCTCAATTCCGGAAAAAGGTTTTGTGCGATTTTGCCAAGTGAGTAGAAGTAGATCAATAGAAGAAAACCAAAGAAAACGTAGGTGACTTCAATGGCGTTGGAGAGGTAGAGGGATCTTATGAGTGCGGTGAAAAAGGGAAGAGGGTCGAGTGTACCGGCCATCCAATCGTTTTCGAGAAAACCGTATCCGGCATCGCCTGCACCGTGCAGGAACTTCGTGTTCTGGTTTTTTGTATAGAGCGGTTCCTTTTGATGATATACGGCATAAAACAGTCCTGGTATGATCCATTGTAGTTCTTGCAACTTCGAAGCTTTGGCGCTATTCATCAAATTTTTAGTCGATTTTCAATGGTTTACTCGTACCCAGAGGAGTTGGAAAAAGGAATACCAGGAGGTAGGACGATGCCGTCATGGTCACGATCGCGACAAGTTGTATGAGCTGTGAATCCGCTGCGCTTATCAACCCTTTTTCGGCGGCAAGAACGGCGATGATCAGGGAAAACTCGCTGTTTTGGCCGAGCCGGAATCCCATTTCTCTGCTGAATTTGGGTGTTTCATTCGTGAGTTTGAAAGCCACTCTGTATACCAGGGGTTTGAGAACCAGCAGAACTGCTGAAAGCAGTACTGTCGGCCAAACGATGGTCTGCATGAGTGCAAAGTCCATTTTCGCACCGAGTGTGAAAAAGAAAAGTACCAGAAAAAAGTCCCTGAAGAATTTCAGGTTTTCGGCAAGATAATTTGAAAGAGGCCCGCTTGCCAGAGCGACACCGGCAATGAATGCGCCGATTTCGTGGCTCATACCTATATATTCGGAGAGCAAGGCAAGGCTGAAGCACCAGGCGAGAGCGACCATATTGAGCAGTTCATTGTAGCGCTGGACCTGCATTATGATTTTTCTGATGATGTAGCGTTCTGCTAGAATCGCCACAACGGTCAGAAGAACGCCGATCAGAATGCTGGTAATCCATCCGACTACCGAAGAGCTGCTTCCTCCATTGATGAACGCTATTGCGAGGACGGCGAAAATATCCTGCATGATCAATACCGCTATCGCAACCGCCCCCATATGTTTCTGGTGGAGGGTGATGGTCGGCATAAGCTTGACGACCAGGATGGTACTGGAAAACATCATCGCGACGCCAGTAATGACCGATTCCAGGATCGAGGCTCCGAACGCGTAAAGGATACCGCCTGTAACCAGTGCAAAAATACCGCTTGTCAATAACGTCAGCGGAAACGTTTTGCTGAAAAGCTCGAGCAGTCTCCTCGGGTGGAGCGAAAGGCCGGCGAGGAAAAGCAGAAGCGTTATGCCTATGTTGGACGCCTCGTTGATAAACTCGATTTTGGTGACAAGTTTGAGACCCCAGGGGCCGAGCAGAACTCCGGCAACGATATATGAGATAATGATCGGCTGACGTGTGAGCAGAGAGAGCCAACCGAGTATCGTCGATACGATCACTACCAGTGCTATTTCAAGAAAAACGACATTTTCCATACGGCTTTCGGATATAGAGGTCAGGTGCTGAAAATGCCCTGTGAGTTTATGTATTGAGCAACGTTAAACTTACGCACGCATCCATTATAGTTCATATACCTTATTTTGCCAAAAACGGGACGTTCGAACCACGGCCGGTCATGAACGCCACCGATTGACCACGCAACGCCGGTAAAGCCGTTTGGGTCTCTTCCATCGAGTGAGTATGTGTCGTTCAGGTAAATCGCCGTGTCGAATGCTGTTTCGGGATCGGGTGTCCATTCCAGAATTTTTTTTGCCCAGTACATTCGCAGATAGCCGTGCATTTTTCCTTTTTTTCCGAGTTCTTTCTGGGCGGCATTCCAGAGCGGGTCATGTGTCGAGGCCCGTTCGAATTCATCGAGAGTGTAGAGGTAATCCCTTTTGTCGGTACGGTGTTGGTTCAGAGTTTCTTTTGCCCAGGGATGTATACCGGAAAGAGAGTCGTAATGCTCGTTGTAATAGCAATAGTTATCGGCAAGTTCACGTCTGATGACGAGTTCCTCCAGGAAAACGTCCTTGGATTCCTTTCGGGCTCGGCTTTTTTGTATCTCGAGCGCTATATGCTGTGCGCTTATCTGACCAAAATGCAGATAGGGGGACAAGTCTGAAACGGCGTGTGCATTCGGATCGTTTCTTTTTTCCGCATAGTCGTTCAGCCGGTGTTCGATAAAGTCTTCAAGAACTTTTTGTGCGGCATCTTCGCCAGGGTCGATCCATGAAACGGGTTTCACAGCCCTGTTTATATGGAGTTTTTCGTATAGCTTTTCCCAGTTGACAGGATAAGGGAGCGTTGTGTTGTCGGATTGCTGACGTTGGAGCTCAGGGAAGACGGTGAGAAAGGTTTCGAGCCGTCCATTGATTTTCGGACGGATCGTTCGGGCTGAAAATTCGAGTTTACGTGAAGCCGTCCAGCAGGGAACGATGTTGTGGGCATCGACTTCATAAACAGGTATGGAAAGCTGTCCGAAGACCTTTTTTTTCCATACGAGGGAGGTTTTCAGAGGAGAAAAATCAGCGACAACAGCACCGGCTTTATGTTCTGCGGCGAAAGACGGAAGCTCTGATTCAGGATTGCCTGCTCTGACAAAGAAAGGTATGTTGAGAGTTTCGAGCTTTTTTTCCACCTGCATCATGTTTTTCAACATGAAATCGTAATGCCGTAACGCAGCTTGCGGATAAGAGGTGACGAGGTTGAACAGGACGATTAACGGCTGGTTGCTGTCCAATGACAACTGTTCGGCAAACAGAAGCGCCCAGTTATGACGTACTCGTTGATCCCTCGACATCCAGTAGATAACCGGGCCGTCGAGACGCTGCTTGGAATTCAGGCAGCGGATTCGTTCTGGATGAATCATGGTTGCGGTTTTAGTTCAGATAATCTCCGCAACGTGCAAAAAGTTTTTCAAAATCGTAGTACCTGTGTGTTTATAATCTACGTGGATATCATGAAAGGTTTCCATCAGTTGCGCATGATCCATGGTTCGCAGATCGTTGTCGATCGACAACCATGAAAGCAGGAGTTGCGGGGTCAATTCGAAATGTGATTGAATGCCGTAGGCGCGGTTGGATACTTTGACGATCTGATTTTTGCAGAATTCACCGGTTGCGAGAAGCGATATTCCGTCGTGAAGAGTGACTGTTTCACCGTGTAACTGGAAAACGCGAAGTCTCTTGCCAAGATCATCGAAAAGAGGATCCTCGATACCTTGTAACGTAAGGTCGACTGTGAATGGGGTTCCATCGGGTCCAAAAAAACCAGTTTCTTTGGCCGAGCACTTTGTTACCGTGCCTTTGGCGGCTTTTACGAGTGTTTGCATTCCGAGGCAGATGCCGAGGTAGGGGATGTTCTCCTGGAGAATGATGTCGGTAGTGCTCAGTTCATCGAGCATGACTTCGGTCAGGTCGTTCGCGCTCTGTGGCCCACCGAGGGTTATCACGGCCGAGTAGTCACGGGGATCGGGATACGGTTCACTTCTGGAAAGATCAACGATGAGAGAAGGGACGGAATATTCTTCAATCAAGCCTGAAAGCAGGCCGGGACCTTCGTGAGGTACATGTTGAATGATAAGGACTGGTCGGGGCATGGGTTTTTTTTCACTATTGTGGCTGTAGCCATGTCGTGAGAACTCTGGCAAGATCTTCCTTTTCAAAAGGTTTTCCGAGATGGTCGTTCATGCCGCTTTGTTTTGCAAGGGCTATGTTCGCATCATCGGTGTTACCGGTAAGTGCAATAATCGGGATTTCCCTGTACTTGTCAAATCTCTTGAAACGTTTGCCTTCCCTGATTATTTTCGTGGTGTTGACACCGTTCAATACAGGCATTTCCATATCCATGAAAATGAGCTCATAGTCGTTTTTTTCCAGATGCTCGATCGCCTCTTCCCCGTTTTCGGCATGCATGACACAAGCTCCCATGCGTTCGAGGATAACGCCCATGAATTTTCTGCTGGTAAGGTTATCGTCGACAATGAGTATGTCTACATTGTCGAGAAAGATATCAAGGTTGCGGATGAACGGCTCTGTTTCTGAAAAAAAATACTTTTCGAAAAGAAAGTCGATGTGTTTTCTCCGGGGCGGCCTAGGGATAAGCTCGTTCATTTCTGAGCCAAGAAGCTTCTGTTTCGTTTGGTATTCGGAGTGATTGGAAAGCCCGATGATCGGGACTTCCTTGTAATTCGCGGTTGGGAACTGAGTATTGTGTTTCTTTCGGCGTATTTGCCTTGCCACCTCATCTCCTGGTAAGAAGGGCATTTCTAAATTCACAAGTATCAGGTCGAAATGCTGCCGTAAAAGCATGGAGAGTGCCTGCGTTCCGTTTTGTGCATGTCTGGTGTTGCAATGCCATTCGCTGAGATATTTGTCTGCTATACGGCGGTTATTCGAATTGTTGTCTACAATCAGAATGTTTTTGTTTTGAAGTACCTCTTTTTTGAGGTCCTCAGCCTCTTTGGAGTGATACGGGGGAAAATGAAGAATGAATTCAGTCCACTCGTTTTCCTTTGAGTTACACGTTATATGGCCTCTGAATGACGTGAGGACACGTCTGCAAAAAGAGAGCCCGAGGCCGATACCATTTTTTTTCCCCGAGGTATAGAATTCGTCGAATATTTTTTCTTTTTTCGATGCAGGAATACCGGGACCTGTGTCTCGCACCTTGATGGTGTTGCCATTTGAGCTGGTTTCTGTTGATATCTCAATAGTAAACCCCGGTTTTTTCTTATAGTGTAGAGCGTTTTTAATGAGGTTGAAAAGAACGTACACTAGTAGATCTTTGTCACCAAAAAAAATGAAATCCTTTTTTGATAGGTCTTTAACAAGTTTATGCTCGTCAAGTGTGTTGTAACTGAAACTGTTGATTGTGGAGTGTATACAGCTTTTTGCAGTAATGCGTTTGAAGCTATCGGTGCTCAAGGATTTTCCTTGCATACCTGCAAGGATCGAGTCAATGATTTTGTTTGCTTTTATAACAATTTCTGAACTTTCCTCGATAACGTTATGCAAGCTGATAAGTCCAGATCTGCTGAGTTTATATTGTTGATGTTTGTCTTTTTCTTGTTTCCCAGGCTTGTCCGGAATAATTGATTGCAATGATTCTATGGCATTGATGATAGAATTCAGAGGATTTCTCATTTCATGAGCTATGCTGCCGCTCAGGCTGTGAAGTAGCAGGATTCTGGTCTGGTTTGCAATATTTTTTTTGTGACTGAAAATTATGCTGCCAACGATACCAAAAAGAAATATTGGAATGTATTCATATTGAAAATTTGTATATCCAATATTTCCATCGAGTAAGAAAACAAGGAAAGAGGCAAGTAGGTACGCTGAGGTTGTTAATAGGCTGACAACAAGCCAGTCATTGATTAAAAGAATAAGTAAAAACAAAGCAGCCATGTTTGACATTGTCCAGACGAGAGACCATTCGTTTTTTAAAAGCATGAAGCTGAAAAAAAAAGGTATCATGAGCCAGCATGAAAGAATAAAATAGATCGGGTAAAAGGATTTAAACCAACATGGTAGGTGATGGTAGAAGACCCATGGAATACTGACGATAGCTATAAGTATCCTGAAATGGAGGTTTTCAAATTCCTGCGGGAAAATATATGACCATATGAAATAAAATAGTGGGAAACCAACAAGGCCGAAAAGTCCCATAATCGGGATATTAGGCTCAGCATGCTCAAGAATATTTAAGGCTTTTTGCCAAAAAAAAACTAGGATTTTTTGATGCAGCATTGCTCTATTGAATAATTCTATCTCTTGTGTTAAGTGTTTGTGCCTAAATTTAATTGTTGTTCTTGTTCTGTAAAAATACTATTACAATATCTGAAAATTTTTCTTTGAATTTCTTCTTTATAACTGTGGTATTTTTTGTTTGAAAAATGATTTGAAGTATTTGATTGGAAGTGAATTTATAGCACTTTTTTGGTGAACGAAATGAAGTGCTATAAATACTTTTTTATAGTGTATTTATTGTTCATATTAATAAATGAACTATATGAGATTCATTTGGCCGATTGGTAACTTTTTATTGTATAAGTGATTGGATTCAAGAGGTAGGTTTTTGTATGAATTGCAGTATTTTGTTTCTGATTGAAGTGTTTTGGTTGAAAAATTAATGTTGATATGTGTTAGAATGAAAGAATACAAGAGATGTCCTGAACGGAAGCCGCGCGATTCAGTAAGGCATTTACCTGATTTTATCGAGAGAAAACTTAAAGCATGTGAGGAAGATGTCTTTGAACCTAGAAAAAGCGGTAAACCGCTTGTTATGGGGAGCAGGGTTCCTGGATCTGATTCTATTGTTCTACAAAGCAATGATTATCTTTGTATTTCAAAACACCCCGATATTGTACGTGCTCAAGTTTCAATACTGGAAAACTCGATACAGGAACTAGTTATGTCATCGGTTTTTCTGCATGAAGGCAGTGATAAATCGATTTTTGAAAAGTCAATGGCAGATTTCATGGGCTTTGAAAGTTCTATTCTCTGTCAATCGGGATGGGCTGCGAATGTTGGTCTTATGCAGGTTATTGCAAGTGAGGATGTTCCTGTGTATATAGATTTTTTTACTCATATGTCATTATGGGAAGGTGTGAGAACAGCAGGTGCGATTCCTTATCCATTCAGGCATAACGATGTTGAGCATATGGAACGTTTGGTCAAGGAGCATGGCCCGGGTATTGTGCTAGCGGATTCGCTGTACAGTACTACGGGGGATATTGCTCCGCTTGAAGATATTGTCGGTGTTGCCGAGCGATACGGTTGTGCAATTGTCATCGATGAATCGCATTCGCTTGGGACCCATGGCGAAAAAGGGACAGGTCTTGTAAGTGAACTGGGATTAACCAATAAAGTACACTTTATTACGGCTAGCCTTGCTAAAGCATTTGCGGGTAGGGCTGGTATAATTGTTTGTTCAGAGCATTTTGCTCGTTTCTATCCCTATCTTGCATTTCCTTATATTTTTAGTTCTGCTTTATTGCCTTATGAAATAGCTGGTTTACAGGCAAGCCTCAAGATTATTGCGAATGCTGATGAAAGCAGATCACGCTTACACAGGAATGCAAAATTCATGCGTGAAAACCTTGACTCTCTTGGGTATAATATTGCTAGTCAGTCTCAAATCATTGCAATAGAAAGTGGTTTGGAGAGTGCAGCTGAGGTTTTCCGTGATTCGTTGGAAGCGCGCAATGTTTTTGGGTCTGTATTTTTTTCCCCAGCTACCCCGAAAAATCGTACATTAGTCCGTTTTTCTTTGCACAGTGAGTTGAAAAAAGAAGAGCTTCAATATCTTGTCAGCGTCTGCGAAGAAATCAGGGATGAAGTGAAGATGTGGGATTGGAAATCTACTAAGAGAAAAGGTCTGTAGAGTGTTTATTCAGGGTTAGGTTCGTTTTCTGAACAAGTGTAACAGCTTTTTCAGAAGACTTTGTTTCGGCCTGCTTGTAACCGGTAAACCATCTTTTTCCCACCGAATGATCCCGTGCTCCAGATTGAAAACCCTGCGGTGTCCATGGTTGACGAGAAGGCGCGCAGCGAACAGGCTGCGATTACCCCTCCTGCAAGCGATTATCACCTTGCGTGTTGCCGGTATTTCCTCCATTCTTTGCTGGAATCCGCTGAGAGGAATCTCCATGATATCCTGAACATCGAATGACTTTCTGGCAATTTCGTGCGGTGTACGAACGTCGACAAGCAGTGCACCTTTTTTCATCATTGCATAGGCGTTTTTAGGGCTTACGTCTTTAATCCGGGCCATAAATGTATACCTGCGTTTACTTCTTCGGATTCATCAAATTCTCGAGTACGTCATTCGTATGCCTTCATACAGGTATGGATATTACGAAATATCGGGTGAAAACAGTGAGTGAAAAGTTGGTTTTGGCCAAGGTAACCATGCTATCTCTCCTCCAATGTCATGCCGGACTTGATCCGGCATCCATAGGGACTTTCAGTGAGCGATAGATCCTCGGGAAAAACCTGGGAAACAGTTGTTGCAACCTCTCCTGTTGGGATGATGGCTTTTCATTTTGCGGAGAGGGAGATGATAATTTTGGGATTTAATTGTTTGGTGGTAATGATTTAATGTTTTGTAAATCAAGGCATGTGTTGATGATCGATAACGATTTCATCATCTTTTTTTCGATGAGAGCTCTGACTAAACCTCGCCACCAACTCCCTTAAACTTCTCAACAAAAGCGGCTATCTTTTGGAAAACGCTCTGTTTTTTGGGGAGATATTGCGGGTTTAACGGGCTCATCCTAGGCAGAATGATATTGAGCTCCGTGCCATTGTCACTGGCAAATTCCCGTTTTAACGAGGTGGAGATATAACGCTTTGCAGCATCTTCATTTAACCCTTCTGAACCGATTAATTCTTCTGCTTCTCGTTTTTGCGCTACCTGGGCAAAGGTAAAAAAGGCATCGATCACATTGGCTTTGTCACCAATCCGGTCAAGGTCGGTTTGATGAATAAAATCAACGATTAGGCTTTCTTTGGCGCGGTTACCAAGGCTGGTGCGAATCACCCGGCGTATTTCGTCAACCAAATCTGATTTACTTTTGCTTTTCTTATTGTGCTCGAAAATCAATTCCAGGATATAGTCCAGATTGATCTCCTGGGACTTAAGCAGGTCCACTTCAAAAATCACGTCATCCCAATCAATGTCGGCCGAATCCTTTTGATCAGCAGCTTTTTGCTGTCGCAACCAATCGCGAATGTCGTTGTACGTAGAGCGATAATCCTGAATTTTGCGTTCAGCAGGAATCTCTATTGCCTGCATAACTTGCAAATCTTCATCGTTTACATAATACAGGGCTTGAAATGTCTCAACCGCTTCAGGATCGGTCATATCAACATTTTGCAAGGCCTTCAGGCTGGTAAATTCATCATAGTTTTGCAGCACATTCTCAACTCGCAAATATTCGCCAAACAGTTTCACGAAAGCTTTTTTGTCGGACTCCTTCTCCATCTCATCCGGATTGGGGAAGCGCTGCAGTAATTCCGTTACTACCTCCATATAACCGCGGCGTGCTTCACCGGTTACCCTATCGGTAAAGCCTTCCATGTACTCTTTGTAGCTTTTCTCCAATACTATGTTTCGGGTGTTTTTATCACCAAAGAGAGTAATGGCATCGACCGTGGCCTGCTCTAGATCGCGAAAGGTGACAATATTACCGAAGGTCTTGGTCGCATCAAAAATTCGGTTGGTGCGAGAATAGGCTTGCAGCAGGCCGTGGTAGCGCAAATTTTTATCGACAAACAAGGTGTTCAGCGTAGGGGCATCAAAGCCGGTCAGAAACATCCCCACAACGATCAGCAAGTCGATTTCCTGGCTTTTTACGCGCTTGGCAAGGTCACGGTAGTAGTTTTGAAAGCCGTTTCTATCCACGCCGAAATTGGTTTTAAACAGCGCGTTGTAGTCTGCAATGGCCGCGGTCAAAAACTCCTTGGCGCTGCTGCTCATGGCGGACACTTCAAAGCTTTCGTCCGGAATGTCGCCCACGGCATCCTGTTCCTCATTGGTCGCAAACGAGAAGATCGTGGTCACGTTCAGCGGCTTTTCTCTTCCTTCCTGTAACTGTTTGAAGGACTCGTAATAGAGCTTGGCCGCATCCACGCTGCTCACGGCAAACATGGCATTAAAGCCGTTCGCAGCGGTTTGCAGGCGATGTGTTTTCTGCCGGAAGTTATTCAGGATATACTGCGTGACCTCCTTGATGCGGTCAGGGTGCAGCAGGGCCTGTTTGTTTTCCGCAGCATTGAGCTTTTTCTCATCAAGCTCGCTTTCAATCGCCTTAAACTTCGGGCGAACATCGTTGTAATCCACTTTGAACTTGAGCACCTTTTCATCACGAATGGCGTCAGTGATGACATACGAATGCAGCTCGCGGCCAAACACACTTGCCGTGGTCTCCGCACCGAGGGCATTTTCCGGAAAGATTGGTGTGCCGGTAAAACCGAACTGATAAAACTTTTTGAACTTTTTCTTCAGGTTTTTCTGTGCTTCACCAAACTGACTGCGGTGTGCCTCATCAAAAATAAACACAACTTGCTTATCGTAGATCGGCAGGTCGCTTTCACCTTTCATCAGGTTATTGAGCTTCTGGATGGTAGTCACAATGATCTTATTGTCATCTTTATCCAGATTGCGTTTGAGGCCGGCGGTGCTGTCGGAGCCATTGACGCTGTCCGGCGAAAAGCGCTGGTATTCTTTCATGGTCTGGTAATCCAGGTCTTTTCGATCGACTACAAAAAACACCTTGTCAATAAACTCCGGCTCAGTAGCCAAACGCGCAGCTTTAAAACTGGTAAGGGTTTTGCCGGAGCCGGTGGTGTGCCAGATGTAGCCACCGCTTTCGGGTTTGCTCCAGTTTTTTGCTTCATGGGAGCTTTTCACCTTCCACAACATGCGTTCTGTCGCGGCAATCTGGTATGGACGCATCACCAACAGGGTATCACTGACATCAAATACCGAATAATGCAGCAGCACTTTGAGGAGGGTGTTTTTCTGGAAAAAGGTGGCAGTGAAATCTTTCAGGTCTTTAATCAGGCTGTTATCAGCCTTCGCCCAGTTCATGGTAAAATCGAAACTGTTTTTGTTGCGCTGGGTGGTATTGGCAAAATAACGGCTGTCCGTTCCGTTTGAGATGACGAACAGTTGCAGGTATTTGTACAAGGAATGCTCGCTGTTAAAGCTCTCCTTACTGTAACGGTGCACCTGATTGAAGGCTTCACGAATCGCCACGCCGCGTTTTTTCAGCTCGATCTGTACTAAGGGCAAACCGTTGACCAGGACCGTCACATCGTAGCGGTTGGCATGGGTGCCAGTTTGTTCAAACTGCCGGATTACCTGACAGGTGTTTCGTGCAATGTTTTTCTTGTCAACAAGATAGATGTTCTGGATATGCCCGTCATCGAAGACAAAGTCGTGGATATAGTCGTCATGGATTTTACGGGTCTTGTCAATGATGGTGTCACTGGGTTTATCGAGGTAGGTTTCCACAAAGCGCATCCACTCACCGTCTGAAAACTGCACCTTGTTCAACGTCTGCAGCTGCTCGCGCACGTTGGCCAACATTTTCTCGGGGGTGTTTAAGCCGGGTAGATACTCATAGCCCTGGTTTTTCAGGTCACGGATAAATTCCCGTTCCAGAGCGTCTTCGCTTTGGTAGCTTTCACAGACCGTCCATTCCCGGTCGTATTTATCGAGGACGATGAAGTTCTTCGACTCTGCAATGGTTTTGTAATCAGGCATGTTGCACCTCCTCTTGCCAAAAGCGATATTCATTTGTCAAATGTTCTACCAAAAGCTTGACAGTATTCTTCTCCGGCTCTGTTGGCTCAGCAACCTCATCGTGAGATAATGTGCGATGGCTATAAAAATGCATAATACGTTTTACGTAAGCAGCTTTGTCTCCGGGCAATAAATCAGACCAATCCTGATATCCCAAAAAACCCGATGCTTTTTCATATAGATTGCGAAGCAAAACAAAGTGATAGCGTTGGACATTATTCTTTTCAACAGCTTGCTCAATCAACTGCTTTATATACAAATGGTAGGAGAAACTTCTGTTTGAATGACCATCCTTTTCCTCAAGCTCAAAAGATCCATCACCATATCGCCTTAAAACATATCCCCTGACAGCCTTGAGCTCACTGTACAACACATTATAAAAAAGTGGATTATGTGTCGAAATAATGAATTTTATTGCTGACTCACTGGATTTAATTAATTTTGCCAGATGCACAGCCAATTTGATCAAATGGTTCTCGTCTAACGAGCTTACTGGGTCGTCGATAAAGATGTATTCCAGTAGATCAAACTGATCCGTTTCGCGGTCAACTGGCTCTGGCTCATTCAATACCCCAATGACCTGATCAATGAGGCTATAAAAAATACTCCAAATGAAATTACTTTATTCCCCTTTTGAAATTTTCATGTGTTCAGTTTTCTCCTTATTGCCGCGTTCAAAAGAGAATGTGACTTCAGAGAAAGCCTTTACGATAATCTCTTTGCCGTCCTTGTCTTTGGCAATGTACTCTTCGTTAAAATGCGGTGTTAATTTATCACTGGTGTAGTGCTGAAAATGAGTAATCGCGTTTTGATCCTGTCTCTGCTCCTCCAACACCCACTTTGTGTATGTGTTGGGCTGGATTTTCAATTTCCTCTCGGTATCACCATCCAGATCATTATCCCAGTAAAACAGGTCTTCGGTGAAAGCATTGTAATAAAGAACCTTTGTCCGACGTTCTTCCGATTTCTCGCCATTTTCATTTTTCGGCGCGACGAGTTCTTTTAACTCCCGTGAAAGGCGTGTTTTACCCGCACCATTAAAGGCATAGATCAACTGCACCTTTTTATTGGCATCCTTAAGCTGTTGAGCTATTTCCGTCAGTGTCTTACTCATCTTATGCCTCCACTTCTGGTTTCGAGAAACTGAGCAGCAAATCCCGGTAATACTCGTACTGCTTCTGCCGCGCTACAATTTCACGGGGCAACCCTTCGCTGATGGAATTGATCAGTGTATCGAACTTGTCGAGGATGGCGACAATGCGGGCTTGTTCAGCGAGGGGAGGAGTGGGTATCGGGAAATTTAAAAACATTGGCCTACGAAGTGAGGTAACCGACGAACTCACAGAGGCCTTTTGGATATACACGTAAAAAAATGCCACCAAGTAGTGATATACGAATCGCGGTAATATAGCTTCGCTCGGCACGATACGATATGCTCGCTGATGCAGTGCATATTTCCCTTGGGCATAATGAAATACTTTTCCTACTCCAACACCGTCTCCAGCAGTGATGATTGCAGTTTCATCAAAGTCGAATACGTTGAGCCTTAACGGATCACGACCACGGGCATAAAAGATATGATCACCGTCCTCTATGGCGTCTTTCGTATCATGACTACCTGTACCAATTACGGCCACTTCCCCCAACGTCTTCCACTCAACTTCACCTTCCTCAAAACTCAACAACTGATCGCGATAGTAGGTATACTGTTTTTTGCGTGCGGTAAGCTCGGTGGAAAGCTCGGTGGAAAGCTCGGTGAAGGCGTCCAGAATGCGGGCGATTTCCGCCTGGATTTTAAGGGATTTTTCTGGTTTGTCAGGGCATGGGATGGGGATTAGGATTTTCTTTAAAATTGTTTGAGTTAGACTTGGCCTTCCCGAACCGGTATCAAGAGCCATTAAGTCAATGGTTTTAATAAAATGATAAAGGTATTTTGGGGCAATTTTTGAAATGTCGATTTCCGTATAATAAATCGTGTCGACATTCCAGAATGGCGTTTCAACATAGAAAATATTTGTAATCGTGCCCTTTCTCGGTATCAGTACAGTTGGTTTATCATATAAATATGTATCAACATATCCCATAACTCCACCAGAGCCATAAACTGGGATGTCACCCGCATCCAACCCTTTCCAATCTTTCCCATGTTTTATTTTCGCTACTTCCCATAACGCCTTCCACTTCACCTCAACGCCATCGAGCAGCTTTTCCATAAAGCTCAATTTGCTCATCCTTCACCTCCTTGCAACTCCCGTTCAATCTGTTCGATACTGGGCAAGCTGTTTTCCAAAGACTCGGGCAAAGATTCCCGCAATTTGTATTCAGCAATGCCCATAGGCTGGGTTTTGTCACCCAGAGCGTACTCGGCCACCACCTTGTTTTTGCTCTTGCACAGTAACAGCCCGATGGTTGGCTGATCCTCTGCCGCTTTAACCTGGCGATCCACAGCGGTCAGGTAGAACCCCAACTGCCCAAGATGTTCCGGCTTGAAATCACCGGCTTTGAGCTCAATCACTACATAGCAGCGCAACTTCAAATGGTAAAACAGCAGGTCAAGAAAGAAATCATCGCCTCCGACCTCCAGATGCACCTGTTTACCGACAAAGGCAAATCCGGCTCCCAACTCCAGCAGAAATTCGGTTACGTGCCGAACCAGCGCATGTTCAATCTCCCGCTCCTGCGCCTCGTCGCCCAATCCCAGAAAATCAAACCGATATGGGTCTTTGAGTGATTCACGAGCAAGATCGGATTCAGGTTTGGGCAAGCACTGCTCAAAATTGGTGATGGCATTGCCTTGTCTCTCGAGAAGACGCGTCTCAATCTGCATGACCAGAACATTGCGAGACCAGCCATGTTCAAGTGTCTTTTGTGCATAGGTCAAGCGCTCCTCAGCGCTCTTCAGCTTGGTAATAAGCACCAGATTGTGCCCCCAGGGTAATTGTCCAACAGCCTGTTGGACAATGTGCTCATCCGGCCAGGCCTCGGCAAAAGAGCGCATATACAGCAGGTTGGTACGGGAAAAACCTTTCATCTCAGGGAAGGCGGTACGCAAATCATGGGCGAGTCGCTCAATAACCTTTGCTCCCCAGCCCTGTTTGGCTTGCCGCGCTAAAATATCACGCCCTATTTGCCAGTAAAGAAAAACCAATTCGTGATTGACTGCCAATGTGGCTTTTTGCCGGGCAGTATGAATTCTCTTCTTCAGCTCAGCCAACCAGTCGCCATAGCCCTCCGGAGGTTGCATCAGAGAAACCTGTTTATCACTCATTCCCCGCCTCCCTCGATCTCCGCCACGATGGCATCGATATCGGCACGAAGCCGATCGATGTTTGCCACGGTGGTTTTCAGCTCGTCATTGAGCCGGTCGATGTCGATCACTTCACGAGTATCTCTGGCTTCCACATAGCTGCTGACGGACAGGTTGTAATCATTTTCTACGATCTTTTCGTAATCGATAGACTTTGCAAAGTGCTCGACGTTCTCTTTGCTATCGAAAGCCTGCATGATCCGGGCGATGTGGTCGCCGGTGAGCACGTTATTGTTGGTCTCTTTTTTAAACAGCTCACTAGCATCGATGAACTGGGTGGAGTTGTCGGTCTTGTGTTTGGAGAGCACCAGAATGTTGACGGCGATGGTGGTGCCGAAAAACAGATTGGGCGCGAGAGAAATGACGGTCTCCACATAGTTGTTATCCACCAGATACTGACGGATTTTCTTTTCGGCTCCGCCACGGTAAAAAATACCGGGGAAAGAGACAATCGCCGCACGTCCTTTGCTGGAGAGGTAACTCAAGGCATGGAGAACAAAGGCAAAATCGGCTTTGGATTTAGGGGCGAGCACACCGGCGGGAGCAAAGCGTTCATCGTTAATCAGCGTCGGATCGTCTCTGCCTTTCCACTTCACCGAATACGGCGGATTGGAGACAATGGCGTCAAAAGGTTTTTCGTCATCAAAGTGTGGATTTTCCAACGTGTTGCCCAGCTGGATGTTGAACTTGTCGTAATTGATGTTGTGCAGAAACATGTTCATCCGCGCAAGGTTGTAGGTGGTATGGTTGATTTCCTGGCCGAAAAAACCCTCTTCAATGATATGGGCGTCAAAGTGCTTTTTAGCCTGCAGCAACAGAGAGCCGGAACCGGCGGCGGGATCGTAGATTTTATTGACGCTGGTTTGCTTGTGCATGGCAAGCTGGGCGATCAGCATGGATACGTGCTGAGGGGTGAAAAACTCTCCACCGGATTTACCGGCATTGGCGGCATAGTTTGAGATGAGATACTCGTAGGCATCGCCAAACAGGTCTATCTGACTACCGTGAAAATCGCCAAAGTTCAGACCTGCCACTCCTTTGAGTACAGCGGCCAGACGCTTGTTCTTGTCGGCAACGGTGTTGCCGAGGCGATTGCTGGTGGTATCAAAATCAGCAAACAGGCCTTTTATATCCATTTCCGACGGGAAGCCGTTGGCTGAGTTTTCAATGGCGGCAAAGATGGTGGCCAGGTCGGTGTTCAGGCTGTCGTTGGTGTTGGCGCCTGCCGCGATTTTCGCGAAGAGCTGGCTGGGGTAAATGAAGTAGCCCTTGGTTTTGATGGCATCGTCTTTGATTTCCGGGAAAATCACATCATCGTCAAGCTTGGCATAATCGATGCTCTCATCACCGGCTTCGATGTAGCTGGCAAAGTTTTCACTGATAAAGCGGTAAAACAGGGTACCGAGAACATACTGTTTAAAATCCCACCCATCCACGGCACCCCGCACATCATTGGCGATCTGCCAGATCTGGCGCTGGAGTGCCGCGCGTTGTTCTTTACTTGTCATCTATAAATTTGTTTCTGTTTTTCGCAGTTGTTCTCATCTTTTTGTTTGCGGCCTGCCCTGCGCTGCTAGTCCCCACCTATGCAGTTATCTGTTCATTTTTAAACTTTTGCAGGCGTCCCATTTGAGAAGGGCCTTCCGTACTTATCAATCCCCTTGTAAACGGAGTCATTACTCGGTTAGATTATAATACAATCACATAAGCTTAAATGTAACAAGAACCTATCGCACACACCAAGCAGATCATCAATAAAGCTCACCAGCCGTTGCAATCAGCCGGAGCTACTCAAGACTCGCGTTGGGTCTGTTCGGCAATATCATTAAGCACCATTCGTTGTTCACGAAGCAGCTTGTTCATCATTTCGAACACCTCGCGCTGCCCCTTCCACTCATCACCCTTATCAGCGTTTTTGCTGCGATTGCCTTTCCGGTTTCGGTTTTGGGGCCTGTGGACTGCACACCTATGGTTCCCACTTCCTTATCATTTCTGCTTGACAGGCGTGTCTCTCCGTTGTAAATGCGGACGAATGGAAACAAAAAAAGCCCCAGTGTTTTGCTGAGGCTTTTCTTTATGCGGAGAGGGAGGGATTGATTCAATGCTTCGCATTTCACCCCGACATGGTCGGGGCAGCAACGCTATCGCGTGCTGTCTCAATGGCTCTGCCATTGTTCGAACCCTCTGTCGGGTTCTCATCCCTCCCAAAAGCCAAAAAGCAACCCTCCCTGTTGGGAAGATTGCTTTTTTACAGCGGAGAGGGAGGGATTCGAACCCTCGGTACGAATTAACGCACAACGGTTTTCGAGACCGCCCGATTCAACCACTCTCGCACCTCTCCGTTTTGTGCAACGACGCAGGCGTTTGTTGCCTCTATCCTTTAGGGATAGGAGGGGAATATAAAAAGCCCGATCCTTTTCCTCAAAATCTGTTTTATACAATCTTCGCCGATACCCCTTATGCAAGGGTTGCATGATGACAACAGTCATGAAAATATGGGTGTATAGGGTGCTCGATTATTCTGGATAGATACGGATGGAATGGCGTTTGATTTTCTTTTTGTGATTACAGTGATTTTACGTACTCTTAGTAAACGTTATCGGGGGTTCTCGGTCGTAAGAGGTTTCCTTCAAAACAAATATTCCCTTGACATATTTTACTTTTCAATCCTGAAAAGTGCTGCCTTTGCCGATAGTCGATGCTTTTGGCTGTGTGGCATAACAAGGTTGAATCATCAATACTCTGAATGACATTCTTATGGAGGCTTGGTATTACTGGATCATAGCGGGGGTGATTTTATGGATTGTCGAGATATTCAGTTACCCGTTTTTCATCATTGGGATTTTCGGTACGTCCTCACTGGTTGCCGGTCTGGTCGCTTTTGCAGGTTTTGGTTTCAAAGCACAGCTGATCGCTTTCTGTGTCGGCAGTTTGGTTGTCGCGTTTGGAGTAAGGCCTTTTTTTAACGGTTTCAAGGCTCGCAGGGTGGTGAAAACGAATGTTGACGCATTGCTCGATCGTGCTTGTGTGGTTGTCGAAGAGATCGATGCGAATAAAGAATCGGGAAGGGTGAAGATCGGTGGAGAAACGTGGAAGGCGGTGGCGGTGAACGGCCGGATTGTTCCTGCAGGGGAGCGGGTTGTTGTAAAAGAGGTAAAGGGTTGTACGCTTTTTGTAGAAGTCAAATCATAATCTCATCAAAGGAGAAAATATGTTATCTGTGTTGTTTCTTTTTATTGTCGCTCTTTCCATCGTTTTTTTGGTAAAGGGCTTCAAGATTGTCAAACAGTCCGAAACGATGGTCATCGAAAGGCTGGGTAGCTATCATAGAACGCTTTCTCCCGGCATCAACATTATATGGCCGGTAGTCGACAAACCGAGAACCATCGAATGGAGGTATGTGAAATCGGACCTTTCGGGAGATGTCGTCATCAGGAGGGATAGCATTACCCGTATCGATTTGAGGGAAACGTTGTACGATTTTCCGAAACAGAGCGTTATAACTCGTGACAATGTGGCTATCGAGATCAACGCTCTTTTGTATTTCCAGATCACCGACCCAAAGAGGGCTGTCTATGAAATCGCCAATCTTCCGGACGCTGTCGAGAAATTGACCCAAACTACGCTGCGAAATATTATCGGTGAACTCGATCTCGACAATACCCTGACCTCGCGAGACACGATAAACGGAAAGCTGAAAGCGATACTTGACGAGGCTACCGATAAATGGGGGGTGAAAGTGAATCGTGTCGAGCTCCAGGATATCAATCCTCCTCTCGGTGTCAAGGATGCGATGGAAAAGCAAATGAGGGCCGAGCGTGATCGCAGGGCCTCCATTCTCGAGGCGGAAGGTATGAAGCAGGCCAAGATTCTCGAAGCGGAAGGTATCAGGCAGTCCGAGATCAACAAAGCTGAAGGGCTCAAAGAGGCTGTGGCGCTCGAAGCTACCGGTGAAGCGGAAGCGCGAATCAGGGTGGCGAAGGCCGAAGCCGAAGCGGTGTCGATCGTTACCAGTGCCATAAAAGAGTCTGGAGGCAATCCTACTACGTACCTTGTTGCTCTCAAATATATCGACGCGATGAAGGAGATGGTGAGCGGTAAAGATAACAAGGTCGTCTATATGCCTTACGAGGCATCGTCTTTACTCGGGTCCGTCGGCAGTATAAAAGATATGTTCCAGAAGAACTGACGGACAATCTGTTGCTTCTCGGTTGAGAGATAACACCCTGCTGCGGCAGATACCCCGCAGCAGGGAATGCGCGTAAACAGCTTTTCAAAGACAAAGACATTTTTCTCTTCAGGATCGAGGGAATTTCCGTAGAGGTAACGAAAGTGTGGAATCGGTGAAATAAAAAAAGCCCCGGCTTGTGGCCAGGACTTTTTATTTTGAGCGGGAAACGAGACTCGAACTCGCGACCCCAACCTTGGCAAGGTTGTGCTCTACCAACTGAGCTATTCCCGCTTGAGGAGTTGTAATTATAAGGTTTTCAATCTTCTTTTCCAAAGGTTTTTTCGGATTCAATAAAAACAACTTTTTCACTCGAGTTCAATGCTTTTCATGATTGTATCCATGTCCTTATCGCCTCTTCCGGAAAGGTTTACGATCAGGATACTGTCTTCGGGCATCTGTTTCGCTCTCACTGTTGCGTAGTGTATTGCATGGGCCGATTCAAGGGCGCATATGATGCCTTCCGTCGTGGCGAGCAGCTCGAGGGCGTCAAGTGCTTCCGTGTCGGTTGCCGAGGTGTAATCGACAAGTCCCAGTTCCTGCAGATAGCAATGTTCCGGTCCAACTCCGGGGTAATCGAGCCCTGCCGATATTGAATGGGCTTCGGTGACCTGGCCATAATCATCCTGTAGGATTTTCATCATTGCGCCATGGAGAACACCCTTTTTTCCCTTGGTCAGAGAGGCGGCATTGAGTCCTTCCAGGCCTTCGCCTGCAGCTTCTACCCCGACCATTTCGATGGCTTTGCTTTGATCGAGAAATTCGTAGAACATGCCGATCGCGTTGCTGCCTCCTCCCACACAAGCGGCGATGACATCCGGCAGGCGGCCGGCCTGTTCGAGTATCTGCTGTTTCGTTTCCCGGCCGATGACTGCCTGGAAATCCCTGACCATCATCGGGTAAGGATGCATGCCTACAACCGATCCGATGATGTAGAAGGTTTCTTCCGGATTGTTGATCCAGTCGCGTATAGCTTCACTTGTAGCGTCTTTGAGCGTTTTCGTGCCGCTCTCTACCGGACGAACCTCTGCACCGAGCAGTTTCATTCGTGCAACATTGGGGGCCTGTCGCTGTATATCTTCAGCACCCATATACACGATACAGTCCAGATTGAACAAAGCGCAGACTGTTGCTGTAGCCACACCATGCTGTCCGGCTCCTGTTTCGGCAATGATCCGTTTTTTTTCCATGCGTTTGGCCAACAGCGCCTGGCCAAGTGCGTTATTGATTTTATGTGCTCCGGTATGGCAGAGGTCTTCTCTTTTCAAATAGATTTTTGCACCTCCGATTTTCCGGCTCAGATTTTCTGCATGATAGAGCGGGGTAGGCCGTCCAACATAGTTTCGAAGAAGCCGGGTATATTCTTCCCAGAATGAAGGGTCTTCTTTCGCCTTGGAGTATTCTTGTTCGAGGTCGGAAGCGTTTTTAAGGAGGGTTTCCGGAATGAATTTTCCGCCGAAAGTGCCGAAATGTCCCGTATTGTCGGGAGCTGTATATGCTGACTTTGTCATTGTACGGTTGATCGATTCTTCTTGCTGTATGCCGGCTTGATTGCCCGATGACCCTTTAGCCGGACTTCGTGATGGAGCTATGATTCTTCGTTGCTGTTCGGATTTTCTGAAATCAGAGAAACGACTTCAGATAGGTTGAGTATAGCTAACTAAAATAATATATATTTAGTCTTTTATTGGCGAACTCCCAGGAAATAATAAACCTTTTTCAGGCAGGAGCACTATCGACGTGTTGCTTTCAAGTAAGTCCACATTGAAGCTTGTTGTATTCGCAGGATTGTTATTGTCAATTGTTGCGTGTATGCCGGTTTTCTCGCAGGTCAGGTCCGAGGCAAGTGCTGCCGTCAGTGAAGAAGAGCGCGGTGGGAGTGAGCTCGATACCACGATCGTTTACACCGCTCGTGATTCGCTTGTTTACGACATCACGGAGCGGACGATGGAACTTTGGGGGCAGGCTTCGGTCCGGTACGAGGATATGAAACTCGACGCTCCGAAGATCCTCGTGGATTACAATACTTCGGTTTTCGATGCGTTTGCGGCGAAAGATTCCCTGGGTAAGGTAACGGAGTTTCCGGTTTTCACCGACAGAGAGGGCGCGTTCGAGGCTGAAAGTATGAAGTACAACTATGCTACGAGAAGGGGCAGAACGGTCAATGTGTCCTCCGAAATCGAAGAGGGGTACTATACCGGAGCCAATGTCAAGCGGTTGGAAACCGGAGAGTTGTATATCCGGGACGGTATCTATACAACCTGTCCGAAGGAGGATCCGGATTTCTGGTTTTACGGTAAAGACATGAAGATCATTCCCAATGACAAGGTCATTGCCAGGCCTCTGGTTTTGTATATACGGCCCAAACCGTTTTCCTGGCGTCTGCCTGCAGTTCCCCTCGTTCCCTTGCCTTTCATGTTTCTGCCGATAAAGAGTGAGCGCACGTCGGGTTTTCTTATCCCGAAATTCGGCGACGATGACAGGGGCGTTTATTTTTCGAATCTGGGTTATTTCTGGGCTTTCAATGATTATATGGATCTTCGGGCAGAAGGTGATTTGGCTTTCAACGGCAGCTGGCGATTGGGTCAGCGTTTTCGTTACAAGAAGAGATATCTTTTTGACGGTTATCTCGAAGGGGAGTATGAGCGTTACATGCTGTCCCACCCAGATGATCCCGACTATGTCGACTACGATAACTGGAATTTCGAACTGGTGCACCATCATCGGTTCGATCCTACTGCGAAGCTTGATCTTAATCTGTATTTTCAGGGGGGGCGTCGCTATTATGATGTCAATTCGATCAATCCTGAATCTATTATCAACGAACAAGCCAATTCGTATGCTTCGTTTTCAAAAACGTTCGATGAAGGAAAGCGCAGTATCGCTGTAGGTTATCAACGTTCGCAGGATCTCACCGATGATGATCTCATTCAGTCGATAAGCGCCTCGTATTTCCAGCAGCGCGTTTATCCTTTCAGGAAGGACGGGACGGCTCAGGATGACTGGCGTTCTCGTTTTTCTCTTACACCCAGTGCATCGGTAAATGCCGAGTACGCCACACTGGATGACCTGAAGTATAGTGATTATGATTTCGATGCCGGTTTACGGATGGCATACAAGCAGGATTTCGGTAAGGGTTTTTCAGCCGATTTTTCTCAAAGGGTTAATCTGGAAACGAGAGTGGACAACAATCCTGTCGATGAGGACCGGTGGGGAACAAAACTTGCATTACCGTTCAGCATCAGCTCGACCATGTTCAAGTACTTCAATGTCAACGGCAGTTTCAATTACCATAACTATTACGTGAACAGTTATGTCGAGCAGTATTATGACGACAGTTTGGAGGAGGTTGTTACAAGAACGATAGACGATCCGTCTTCTTTTTCCACATATTCTCTCGACCTCGATGCCCAGACAAGACTGTATGGAACGTGGTATACTCCCATGCTCGAGGATATGATCGGAGTAAAGGCGTTACGCCACACCATAATTCCAAGCTTGACGTTTTCCTACAGTCCTGATTTTACTGGTGAAAACTATGATTATTACGGTACCTATATCGATTCGTTGAACCAACCGGTACGCTATAACAAATATCAGAATGCGATTTATAGCAATATTTTTGAAGAAAGAAGTGCTGTAGGGATATCGATACAGAATCTACTGCAAGCGAAGATTAAAGGGAGTGTCACTCCCGAAGGCAAGGTCACGGACGACAAGATTCTTCAACTACTATCCCTTTCTGTTTCGACGAGTTACAATTTTGCGGCGGACTCTTTGAGACTTGCGCCGTTGACGTTTTTGGCTACGAGTAACGCCTTGGCTCCGAATTTTCTGTTGCGTGCGGGTGCCACTCATGATATCTACAGCTTCGATCGGGTTACCGGCGAACGTATTGATAAATTGAACGTGAACGATCGGGGTGGATTGTTGCGCTTTGTCCAGGGATTTGTGAATATGAGTCTCAGTATGAAAGGTACAATAGGTGATAACGACAGGGCTAAGAGACGGGGTGCAGATGAATTGGACGGGGACGACGAGCAGATGACTGCCGAGAAGGCAATATACAAGGAGCGTTACGATCGGGATTTCTACAGATATGTCGATAACCGGCTGCCGTGGCAGTTGAGATTGTCACTCTACCTCAATTCAAACAGATACGATCCCCTCGAACCTGCGAATACGACGGTATTGTTGAACACTTCCGCAAATGTCTCTTTGAACAAAACCTGGCACCTCAGTTTGAACACCGGTTATGACATTCAGGAGCATGAGCTTATTTATCCGCAAATCAATCTTTACGGTGATTTCGATTGCTGGGACATGAATTTTCAATGGGTACCGACCGGTGAATACAGGAGCTATTTTTTTCAGATCGGTATAAAAGCTCCGCATTTGCAGGATATCAGGTTCCGCCAAAGCGGAAGGCTCGGGGAGACTTCATGATGCGGGGGTGACGAACGTCAATGAACGGTTGCGGCCTGCTGCAGGGTTTGGTCGTTTTATTTTACAGTTCGTGAGCGAGAATGTATGCCAAACGGGCGTTGAACGTTTCGTGTGCATCATGATGGATGCAATGCGACGCTTCAGGAATGATGTATGCCCCGGCCTGAGGAAGCAGTTGCTGAAATTCCGGGATGATTTTATGCGGCGGCAGGGCGCTGTCTTCGGCTCCCCAGACAAGAAAGGCCTTGTTTCGATAATGACAAGGCTTTGGGAGATGTTCGAGTGTAAAATCATTCGGTCTTCGGGAAGGGGAGAGATAAGACCACACGGCTCCTTTGTCCTGAAGGGGTTTTGTGAACTGGTTGATCAGCCGAAAATCGACTTTTTTCTGGTTATAGTAGGTGGGCAGAAGGCTTTGGCTCACACCAATCGGGTTCGCGAACGCTGCGAACATCACTTCACCGATCAGAGGTGATGCAATGAGACCGAAAAATGCTTTCGCCATCGGGTCCATTGTGTCACCGAAAAGCCCTGATGGATTCGCCAAAACGAGTCCTTCGACAATATCCGGATTTTCATGGGCGAAGTAGAGCCCTGACGCCCCTCCCATAGAGTGGCCGACAATAATGACTTCACTGATTCTTTTGTAAGCCAGAAACGCTCGTATCTGCTCGGCAAAGAGTGAAAGCCGGTATCTGACGTTGGGCTTCTCCGATCCGCCGAAGCCCAGGAGATCGATGGCAAGAATATGATATTTCTCTGCAAACAACGGTATGTTCTGGTTCCAATGTTCCAGCATACCGCCGTAACCGTGAACAAACAGCAACGATGGCTTGTTTGCCTTCGGCGGGTTGTATTCCCTGTATCGTATTCGTGCGTTTTTTCCTTTCTCGTATTCCCAGTTGAAAAAAAGGTCTGCAGACAGTGCGTTCATGTTTCAGGTATCCGAGGCAATAAAAAGTTAGTAATTCAATATACCTGATAGAGTCAAAATAAAAAGGCCTATATTCAAAATAATTATTAAATTGGTTAAAAATTGTCCAATTTAATGTGGGTTTTACAACAAGTGCAATGTTAAAAGTTTCGAGAAAATTTGAATACGGGCTTCATGCTGCAGTATATCTTGCCCGTAAGGATCCTGATACGGTTGTTACCGTCAAAGAAATGTCTCTGGAAATAGGTTTTTCTCAGGAATTTATGGCAAAAGCCATGCAGCATTTGAAAAAAGCAGGCCTGGCTGTATCGGTTCAAGGGGTGAAAGGCGGATACCGTCTTGCAAAATCTCCGGATGATATCACCATTTCAGATATCGGCAGGGCAACGGAAGGCCTTCCTCATCTTATGCGATGCTCTGTTGACCGGGGAAAATGTGAAATTGTCGATACATGTCCTCATCGTGATTATATGTTCACGCTTGAAAGAAAGATCGATATGCTCATGGCAGGTACCACTGTATCGGCTCTTCTTTGAGCAGGCCGAGCGTTGCAGATGGCTGAGTTTCTCATGAAAGGACGTTCCGTCGGGAGAATTCGCCGTTGTGTCGTAACTCTTTTTCGGTTAGTTTGTCACCCACTATGCTAATAAGCCGTATGGAGCTGCAAGGTAAGCCAAAGAGTATAATGCAGAAAGAAAAGGTTGTTTCCGGTCAGGATACAGTGCTTCCCGATATCGTCATGCAGGGGGTCTGTACCCATAATCTGAAAAATATATCGGTACGAATTCCCAGAAACAAGTTCGCCGTCATAACCGGTGTGAGCGGATCGGGGAAGTCGAGTCTTGCTTTCGATACACTCTATGCCGAAGGGCATCGCAGATATGTCGAGTCGATGTCGGCTTACATCCGTCAGTTTCTCGAAAGAATGCCCAGACCGGAAATAGCTTCTATAGAAGGTATAGCTCCTGCGATTGCCATTGAGCAGAAAGCCATTCCAAAAAACCCTCGTTCGACCGTTGGAACCGTTTCTGAAATCTATGATTATTTACGCCTGCTTTTTGCGCGAATAGGAAAGATTTATTCGGCGGATACCAATGAGCTTGTGTTGAAGCATACCCCTGAAGATGTCGGATTGCAGGTAGACTTCCTTGAAGAGGGAAGTCGTTTTTTTGTCGGTTTTCCTTTTCCCTGCCATACCGACACGAGTTCACACCGCTGCACGGTACATGAAGAATTGAAAAATCTTTTACAGAAAGGTTTCTTTCGATTGGTATACGACGATGAAATTCTCGATATCAACGATGAAGCGGTCCGTAAGCGGGTTGCTGATATGGACGTGGAAGAAGTTATGCAGGTGATCGTGCTTGTTGACCGTTTCAAGGCTGTTCGTGATGAGAAAACCGGCAGCAGGGTAGCTCAGGCGGCGGAAACGAGTTTCAACGAGTCGAGCGGCAGTGCGTTGCTGAAGGTCGTCGGGGGTAAGATGTTTCGTTTCAGCGATCGTCTCGAGCTGAACGGTGTTGAATATCAAGAGCCGACTCCCCAACTCTTTGCATTCAATTCTCCGCTTGGTGCTTGTCCTGAATGCCAGGGATTCGGCAGGGTTGCCGGTATCGATGAGGACGCGGTTATTCCAAATAAATCACTGAGCCTGGCAGAGGGAGCCATAGCATGCTGGAACTCCGAGAAGTACAGCCGCCACAGGAAGAAACTGCTCGATATCGCCGAGGAGGTCGGTATTCCGGTCGACCGGCCTTACGAAAAGCTTTCTCATGTCCATAAAAACCTTATCTGGAAAGGTATACAGCAGAAGCGGTACAAAGGGATCAGCGGTTTTTTTGCGGAAATCGAAAAAGATGCCGGCTACAAGATGCACCTGCGTGTTTTTCTCAGCCGCTACAGGGGCTATGCGACCTGTACGGTCTGTGAAGGAAGCCGGCTCAAGCCGGAAGCGAGGTGTGTCAGGGTTTCCGGGAAAAATATCGGTGAAATAAGCAAACTGAACATTGCGGAAGCCACTCTTTTTTTCGGGAATCTCGATATATCGCCTTTCGATAGAAAAGTTGCCGGTGCCCTGCTGCTGGAAATTCAGAAGAGATTGCAGTATATGCTCGATGTCGGCCTCGACTATTTGACGCTCGACCGGCTCACGCATACATTGAGCGGAGGAGAGTTTCAGCGGATCAATCTTTCGACCTCTCTCGGTTCGCCGCTGGTCGGAGCGATGTATATTCTCGATGAACCAAGCATCGGGTTGCACCAGAGCGATTCAGCGAGGTTGATCCGGCTGTTGAAACGGTTGCGGGATCTTGGTAACACGGTGGTGGTTGTCGAGCATGATCGGGAGATCATCGAGGCTGCCGACGAGATTATCGACCTTGGTCCCAGAGCCGGAAAAATGGGCGGTGAGGTTGTTTTTCACGGGACTCCGGGAAAGATTTTGAAGAAAGCCGGTTCACTCACAGCCGAATACCTTACAGGCAAAAAAACAATCCCGGTTCCTTTCAAGCGTCGAAACCCTGATTTTTCGAGGTCGATAGAGGTGCATGGTGCTATGCAGAACAATCTGAAAAACATCGATGTACGGTTTCCTCTTGGGATCATGACCTGCGTAACCGGTGTCAGTGGCTCGGGAAAGTCTACCCTTGTCAATGACATTCTCAAGAAAGGAATTACCAGGGTTAAAGAGAGCGGTGGTGAAAAAGTCGGAACGCACCGTTCCATAGAGGGGGCGGAACTGGTGGATGGTGTCGAACATGTCGACCAGTCGCCAATCGGCAAGTCCAGCAGAAGTAATCCGGCAACCTATATGAAAATATTCGATGACATTCGCCAGCTGTTCGCTCAGACCAGGGAAGCTCGATCAAAAGGATGGAAGCCCGGTTATTTTTCTTTCAACATTCCGGGTGGACGCTGTGAAACCTGTGCCGGTGAAGGGATCGTGAAAATAGAAATGCAGTTTCTTGCAGATATAGAAGCGGTTTGTGAAGAGTGTGGCGGGAAACGATACAAGAGCGATACTCTTGAAATCCGCTATAAAGGTCTTACCATTGCAGAGGTGCTCGATCTGACCGTTCAAGAGGCTATCGAGTTTTTTTCCACAGAAAAATCGATACAACGGAAACTTGCCGTTCTCGACGATGTCGGGCTCGGTTATATCCGTCTTGGCCAGTCTTCGAGTACGCTTTCCGGGGGAGAGGCACAACGCTTGAAGCTTTCACATTTTATTGCAAAATCCGATGTCGCTCATACCCTTTTTATTTTTGATGAGCCGACCACAGGTCTGCATTTCGATGATATTCTCAAACTGATCAAATGCTTCGAACGGTTACTCGAACAAGATAACTCCCTATTGATCATCGAGCACAATCCCGATATCATCAAACAGGCGGACTGGATTATCGATCTCGGTCCCGGAGCGGGTGATAAAGGAGGGGAGATTGTTGTTGAAGGAACACCGGAATCGATATGTGAAGATCCCGCATCACTTACCGGAAAACATCTCGTGCCCTGGCTTGAAGATGGAGAATGACGAGAAACAAGTGACGAGGTACAAGAAAATCATTACCGGAGTCTTCATTCGTCACTTGTCACTTTTTTCACTTGTCGAAGTTGTGTTCAGGGGGATCGTCTTCGAGTGCTCCTCCGTGCAGACGTATGTGTGGAAAATGTGAGGCCGAAGTTCTTTCAACCCAAACGTCCTTTCCTTTCTCCGCGAGTTTTTCATTTTCGGCAACCGTCAGTCTGTTTTTTGCAAGGGCAATAATCTCGGCCAGCACTTTCTCTCCTGCCCGATCGAGTTTCGTCGCCGTGTTGTCACTCATTTTCGAGCGAATGCTTTCATATTTCTCTTCTGCAATTTTCCCGATTGTATGATAGAGCGTGTCTTTATCCATAAATACAGTGTCAAGTGGTTCGTAACTTATAATAAAAAAACATTTTCAAGAGCAGTAACGTTCCGAAGGCCGGAAGTGAAAAATATTTTGCGGGAAAGAATTTTTTTTTGATATTTGTTACTGGTTTTAGCACTCAACTCTCGTGAGTGCTAAAATCGAATGACTGTACTGTCACCAGTGTTTTTTGGTGAAAGATGTATATCCCATAAACTAAAACATACAAAGGAAAGATGAACTTAAAACCTTTAGCTGACCGAGTAATCGTCAAGCCGGCTCCAGCAGAGGAGAAGACCAAAGGCGGGCTTTACATTCCGGATACCGGAAAAGAAAAACCTCAGTACGGTGAAGTTGTCGCCGTAGGTCCGGGTAAGGTTGCCGATAGCGGTCAGGTCCTTGAAATGCAGGTTGTCGTTGGACAGAAAGTACTGTATGGCAAGTACTCGGGAACAGAAGTTACCGTAGAAGGTGAAGACTACCTCATCATGCGGGAGTCTGACATTTTTGCTATTCTGGACTGATTTTTCAGACTATCACTATTAAAAATATTTTCAGGAGGAAAGTTAAACAATGACTGCAAAAGATATTCTCTTTGATGCAGAGGCCAGAGCCAAACTGAAAGTCGGTGTGGACAAGCTTGCCGACGCTGTAAAAGTTACACTCGGCCCTGCCGGTAGAAATGTGCTTATCGACAAGAAATTCGGTGCACCGACCTCGACAAAAGACGGGGTTACCGTTGCAAAGGAGATCGAACTTGAAGATACTTTCGAAAATATGGGAGCACAGATGGTGCGTGAAGTATCGTCAAAAACGAGCGATGTTGCCGGTGACGGTACAACGACCGCAACCGTTCTCGCTCAGGCTATCTACCGTGAAGGTTTGAAAAACGTCGCAGCCGGTGCACGCCCGATCGATCTCAAGAGAGGCATTGACAAAGCTGTTAAAGACGTGATCGCAGAACTCAGGGAAATCAGCCGTGATATTTCCGGTAAAAGGGAAATCGCACAGGTTGGAACCATTTCTGCCAACAACGATCCTGAGATCGGTGAGCTGATTGCCGAAGCGATGGAGAAAGTCGGTAAAGACGGTGTGATTACCGTTGAGGAAGCAAAAGGTATGGAGACCGAGCTGAAAGTCGTGGAAGGTATGCAGTTCGATCGTGGTTACCTTTCTCCTTACTTTGTTACCAACTCGGAAAAGATGGAAGCCGAGCTTGAGGATCCCTATATTCTGATTCACGACAAGAAGATCAGCAATATGAAGGATCTTCTTCCGATTCTCGAGAAAACAGCTCAGTCAGGCAGGCCGCTGATGATCATTTCCGAAGATATCGAGGGCGAAGCTCTTGCTACCCTCGTTGTCAACAAGCTTCGCGGTACACTGAAAGTATGCGCAGTCAAAGCTCCGGGTTTTGGCGACCGTCGCAAGGCCATGCTGGAAGATATCGCCATTCTCACAGGCGGTACGGTTATTTCCGAGGAAAAAGGCTACAAGCTGGAAAACGCTACGATTTCCTATCTCGGTCAAGCAGCGACCATATCGGTTGACAAAGACAATACAACCATTGTCGAAGGGAAAGGCCAGGCTGACGATATCAAAGCCCGCATCAACGAAATCAAGAGCCAGATCGAAAAATCGACATCTGACTACGACACCGAAAAACTTCAGGAACGCCTTGCAAAGCTTTCCGGCGGTGTTGCGGTTATCAATATCGGTGCTTCGACCGAGGTTGAGATGAAAGAGAAAAAGGCCCGCGTTGAAGATGCTCTTCACGCTACACGTGCAGCTGTACAGGAAGGTATCGTTGCTGGTGGTGGTGTTGCACTGATTCGTGCTGCCAAAGGTCTGGAGAGCACCCAGCCTGAGAACAACGATCAGAAAACCGGCGTCGAAATCATCTGTCGTTCTCTCGAAGAACCTCTTCGTCAGATTGTTGCCAATACCGGTACTACCGATGGCGCAGTCGTTGTCGAGAAGGTAAAGCAGGGTGAAGGTGATTTTGGCTTCAATGCCAGAACTGAAGAGTACGAGAAGATGATCGACGCAGGTGTTGTCGATCCTACCAAGGTAACGAGAACCGCTCTTGAAAATGCAGCATCGGTTGCAGGTATTCTCCTGACGACTGAAGCGGCTATTACCGATATCAAGGAAGATGCACCGGAAATGCCGGCAATGCCTCCAGGCGGCATGGGCGGTATGGGCGGTATGATGTAAGGAACCCGCTTCTCTGCAGTTACGAAGGCCACCCTGCTCGTCAAGGTGGCCTTTTTTTTTACAGAAATTCCTACCTTGACTAATCGGGAGAACAACGCCTCGATACCGAGGCCGACGACGAAGTCCCGTTGGGTAGTGACGTTATTCATCAATCAGAAGAAGATACATGCGATGAGAGCCGTAGTATTGATAAGCGGGGGAATGGACAGTCTTGTTGTAACAGCTCTTGCGGATTTCCTGGGCTACGATATTGCAGCGATGCATGTCAATTACGGTCAGCGTACATGGCAGAAAGAACTGATGGCTTTCCGTCAGATATGCAGCCATTACAACATTGAACGAAGACTGGAGATCGATACACCTTTTCTTGCACAGATAGGAGGGTCGTCCCTGACGGACAACTCGATTCCTGTAGAAGCTGCAGATCTCGATGGTTCGGAAGTACCATCGAGTTATGTGCCGTTCAGGAATGCAAGTTTTCTCTCGATGGCAGCGAGCTGGTCGGAGGTTATCGGAGCCAATAAAATATTCATCGGGGCGGTCGAAGAAGATTCTTCGGGATATCCCGACTGCCGCAAGGTGTTTTACGAGGCTTTCAACAAGGCGGTCGAACTCGGCACGCGGCCTGAAACCGCTATTGAAATTCAAACACCGCTTATAGATCTACAGAAATCGAGTATTGTCAAGAAGGGGATCGATCTCGAGGTTCCATTCCAGTATAGTTGGTCTTGCTATAAGAGCGAAGGCAAGGCATGCGGGGTTTGTGACAGCTGTGCCCGAAGACTCAGGGCTTTCCAGCAGGTAGGGGTTCCCGATCCGATCGACTATGAAGAACGGCCCGGATATGTATGAACGAGATGAAGCTGCATACGGCTGTTGACGGTTGTCGAAAGGTTTTTTGTCGTATTTCGTTTGCATTCGACACTTTGTGAACAGTCCTGTTGAGCCACTCCGCTTAAGGCTCGTTTTTTGTGTTAAGGAATAACGTACATGGAACATGATACTATCGAAGAAGTTCGCTTTCGTACAGGAAGGTGATCGGGAGCGCTTGAAACTGTCATTCGGGCTTATGGCCCTGATATGGATAGCGGGTTTTGTCGGACATTTTACACCACTGGGTGAATGGCCCGCGCTGGTTCTCTATATTGTCGGTTCATTGAGTCTTGTGCTTTTCCAGGGGATCGTGCGTGACGGTTGGGAAAGCATGTTCATGGCTGGCGGGCATTTCAAGAAATCGTTGTTATGGGGAACTGCAGCGGGAGCGTTACTTTTCATTATGGCTCTCTTCAATACCCATAATCACTATGCGAACGGCGGTTCACCCATGGAAGGGATGGAAGCCCTGCTTCGCAAGGATTCTCTTCGTTATCTTTTTCCGGTGCTGGTGCTTGCCGAGGAATTTTTCTGGCGGGGGATTATGGCCTCTTCCCTTGCAGCCTATAACGTCAATCGACATATTGTAGTGCTGATCACCACGCTGTGCTTTGCGCTCAATCACTTTGCCGTTGCACCGGTCGCTGTGGAGGAGCGCATGCTTATGGCAATCATGGCGTTGCCGCTTGGCATTGCAGGCGGGTATATAGCGTTGGGTACAAAAAACGTATGGGGAAGCATTGTTCTACATATGTCTTCGATGATCTCCATGCTTATCGGTATGCAAATGAACACATAATACAGAGCTTGACACACCATATGACGCAAAACAGAGTTTCGAGGTTACTCAAAGAGCAGAGAAAATTTCTCATTGCTTACTATATGCCGGAATATCCCGTTCCCGGATCGACGCTTCCTGTAATCGAAGCCTTACAGAAGAGCGGTATCGATATCATCGAACTTGGCATGCCCTATTCCGATCCCATAGGAGACGGGCCGGTGATACAGGAGGCTGCGCAGATAGCGATCAAGAACGGTGTTCATACTGCCGGGATTCTGGAGATGACCGGAAAAGCGAGAGCAGGTGAAGGATGTGAAAAAATTACGGTTCCGATCATGCTCATGGGCTACTGCAGTCCACTGATAGCGTATGGAGGAGACTGTTTCCTGAACGATGCTTCGGAGGCTGGAGTCGACGGGTTGCTCATACCGGATCTTCCTCCGGAAGAGGCGGAAGATTTCCTTGAAAGGGCCAAGGGTTTCGGGCTTTCCGTTGTTTTTTTCATTTCTCCTCTGACACCGGTAGAGCGTATCAGGAGGATAGATGCGTTGTCTACCGATTTTTCATACTGTTTTGCGGTCAATGCAACAACCGGAACAGGAAAGTTGGGTGACACAGATCGTGAAGCCGATATCGAAACCTACCTGCACCGGGTCAGGGAGAATACCCGGAAGAAATTTGTTGTCGGTTTCGGTATAAAGGATCGTAAACGCATCGAGAAGGTCTGGGGCGTTGCCGATGGAGCGGTTGTCGGAACAGCTCTTTTGCAGGCCATACGCGATGCATCAACACCTCAAGAGGCGGCGGCAATGGCGGCGAAATTTTGCGAAACGTTGCAAGGGGCCGGGAAACAGCCAATGTTATGACCCGGTATGATCCTTCTGTCGAGATAATTATTCCACACTACAAAGGTCGCTTCATTCTCGAGCGTTGTCTTGACTCCCTTGTGAAAACCTCCTATCCGGCGATGAGTATCTGTATTGTCGATAACGGCAGTGGAGAGGGGGATATTTGTGCCGGGCTGGAAAGAAGGATCGAAAACCTGAGGGTTGTCACTCTTCCGTTGAATGAAGGATATGCAGGGGGGTGCAACAGCGCGCTGTTCTCTTCTTCAGCAGACTATGTGGTTTTCATGAATGACGATGCCGTTGTCGAGCCCTCATGGCTTTTACCTCTTGTTGAGCAGGCGGAGAGTGACGGCAGGATCGCTGCACTTCAGCCAAAGATTCTTTCGTTACAAGCGAAACAGGCCGGAAAAAAAATTTTTGATTATGCGGGTGCAGCCGGTGGGTTGATCGATCGGCTTGGTTATCCCTATTGTTATGGACGGACATTTTTTCGAACGGAAAATGATCATGGTCAATATGACGAAGGGAAAGATATTTTCTGGGCATCGGGAGTCGCCATGTTTGCAAAAAGAGCGGTTGTTGCAGATCTCGGGGGGTTCGATGATGATTTTTTCATGCATATGGAAGAGATAGATCTTTGCTGGCGCATCCTTCTGCAGGGATATCGTATCGTATCGGCACCTTCCTCGATTGTTTACCACGAGGGTGGGGCATCATTGGCAAAAGGGACTCCCAAAAAAATCTATCTGAATCACAGGAACAATCTGGCGATGCTGCTTAAAAACAGAAGCGCTACCGCTCTCGTGTGGGTCTTGCCGCTCAGGATGATACTTGAATGTGTTGCAGCCGTTCGATACCTCGCGACAGGCTCGCAACGTGTAAATAGTACTTTGAGTGTGTTGCGGTCGTTGATCGATAACATTCGACTCCTGCGCAACACGCTGAGGAAGCGAAATGTCATTCAGGGAAAAAGAACTGTTACGGATAAGATGCTGTTTCGAAATGTCCCGTTATCGATAGTGTTCGGCCTTGCTGCACGGGATGAAGGGTGATAGAACAAACGCTGTATCGAGTTCATATCCCTGGATTATGCTTCTTGGTTTCAGCAAGTTTTTTGATTGTCTCCAAGATTGTCGGAAGGTCCTGATGTTGTACAAAGCTCACAAGCAGAGGGGGGGCAAAAAAAGCGGGTTTCAAAAGAGCCTTCCAGGAAAGAAAGGTGCCGCCATCACTGTTTGACGGTTCGAATTTCCACTGTCCGCGGTAGATTGTAAAGTCACCCTCGATAATGTTGAACGAAAGGCTTCGGGGAAATATCTCTCTAACCCTGAGTACGATATGTACCGATTTTTCGAAAAAGAGAATGCCGCTCTTTCCGATCTGTTCGAGGATTTTTTCATCGCCTTTTTCTTCAATAACCTTGCTTTCGACTACTTTCGGTATGTTTTCGCTGAGATGATTGTAGTCCGTAAGAACGGACCAGACTGTTTCTGGGGAGGCGGCCACATAAATTGACCCCGAGGTATCGATGATACCATCGTCCAGGAAAAGAGTTTTGATGATAGCTTCCCCTTTCAGCAATTTCTGCCGGTCATTTTCCGGCATGCTGCTATTTGGTGCAGCTTCGCTCATGATGAAGAGGTTTTTCTGTATGATAGGGGGTATAGTGGAAATGTAGTACATTTGCCGAAATAAACTGTGCAATACGGCGGCTATATACTGTCGAAACTATTGGTTTTTCATTTCTTCGGGATTCGACAGCGCAACCGTATTTTTTATTTCAGTGTCAGGATTGGCGATTGCTTTGCTGGATTCAGAGAGCTCCTTGATTGTTTCCAGCAACTCGCGCAGGTCTCTTTTCTGGACTGCATCGATAATGAATCCCGGCGCTGAAAAATCAGGTTTTACGGTTGCTGACCAGGTGACGAATGTTCCGTATTCTTCGTGAGGGGTCAGAACCCATTTTCCATTGAAGGTTTCGAAATCTCCGCTTATAAGATTGAAAGAGAGCGTGTCGGGAAAAGTTTCGATGACTGCCATCTTCGTACTGAACTTGATTGTAAAGAACAGCACACCGGTTTTGCTCGTCTGCTCGATAATTTTAATGTTTCCATGTTCCTCTATGACAGTGCTTTCCTTGACTTTCGGCATGGTATCGGCGAAGTTGTCGTAATCGGTTATCACTGTCCAAATGGTTTCCGGAAACGAATGAATATATACAGACCCTGACACGTCGATCATATCATCATCGTCTCTTTCGAGAAAGATGATGGTTTCGCCATCGAGAAGGCGTGTTTGCTCCGATGTAAGGACTTGCCCCGGTGGTTCTGCAGTTGCTGATGCTGTGAAAAAGAGCAGGACCAAAACATTGACTACCATTGCCGGACATGTTCTCATTTTCATAGAATACGGTTGTTTGTATTTCCCTCTTTCGTGCAAGTCGAATATGAAAAAGCGTTTGAAGGGTTCTTGAAATACCAGGTGATCAGTTCAAGCTTTTCTCAGTGGCGAAACGTGCTGGTTTCGGCACGTTTTTTATGAGCTGAAAGAATTCCCGGGAGGTCCTGCCGCTGAACGAAACTTACCAATATAGGTGGTGCAAAAAACAACGGTTTGATTTTCGCTCTGTAGTGTAGGAAAGTGCCTTCACAGTCACGGTGTGTTTCCAACAACCATTCTCCGTGATATACGTGGAAATCACCACTGACCTGTTCAAACGATACCCGATGAAGATATTCTTCGTAAATTTTCAGCCGGAAGTTGACTGTTTTTTCAAAAATCAGGATCCCGGTTTTACCTGTCTGTTCGAGTATGATCGCTCCATTTTTTTTTTCGATCAGACGGCTTGCGACAACTTTAGGAAGGGTGTTGCTGAGGTTGTCGTAATCTGTCAGGGCTTTCCAGACTTTTTCAGGTGAGGCCTTGATAAATATCCTTCCGGATACTCCCACGATATCATCTTGGTGATAGGACAGATCGATAAGGATATCGCCGCTCAACAGTCGGTTATGTTCTTGCATGCCACAGACGCTCTGTAATGGTTCGACAGGGTGTGGGGGTATCGATTCACAAAAATTAGAAGGCTCAAACAACAATTTACATTCATGATTTAAACTGTGCAATGTCGTAATGATGCCAAATCTGCTCAATCCTTACAATTAATGACCACCCCTTCGTGTTGTGAAAGTTTGATTACTATACCTGTTTTTCGCTGAGATGCAGCAACAAGGTTCTGTTTTGTGCTGAAGATCGAATGCTCTTTTTTGTCTAGCGTTTCAAGCTGTTTATGATCGACATCGATCTCAACACCGGTTGAACTGAAATTGGCAATGACGAATGCCGATTCTCCGTTGTCGTAGCGCCGGTAGCCTATGCAGCCGGATGTATCATGAACATTGAGGTTCAGCATTTCGATTTTTCCTTTTGTAAAAATCGCGGTATTGGTGAGCTTGAACAGTTTCCGGTAAAAATCATACAGTTCATTGCTGGACGATTCGTCTGCCTGACGAAGTAACTGTACGGGAAGCTGCTGTCTGAACCCTTCCATTTGCCCCTGGTGAATGAGGTGCATTCCCGGTGAAGTGACCAGGATCAACGCTGCTACAAGGTGGTTTGGCCCCAGCTTTTTCGCGGCTCTCGGTTCATCGTGGTTTTCAAGGAACAGGCAGAGTTTCGACCGGTAATTCCATTCGGCTTTCAAGTGCTCCCTCAGCCTGGTAATATCGATTGGATGAGAGGTTATATGGTCGTAAAACGGCTTGTCATAGGTGTAGTCGAAGCCCATTTGCTGGAGTTCCCACTCTTTGTTCCAGTAGGATTCCGCAAGGAAAAGAAAGTCCGGTTTCCGGGATTTTACAGCCTTTATAGCTTTTGGCCAAAACTCGTTCGGCATGGGACCGGCGAGTGGGGCCCACGTTGTGTCGAATACCGATTTGAGGATCAGCATGGCTACATCGCAACGGACAGCATCGCATTTTTCGCTGACGGTAAGCAGGTTCTCCATCATGAGGGCATGGGTTTTCGGATTGGCGTAGTTCAGCTGCAAGGTATCCGTCCATGAGGGAAAGTAAGGGTCTTTGCCGTGGGCAAGGTAATGATCTCGCTTGTATTCAAAGCATGAATGTGGGTCGAGGTACTGCTCTTCATTCGATACGGTGACAAAATACTCGGGGTGTTCGGGAAGCCATGTATTGTCGAGCGCCAGGTGGTTGGGTACGAAATCAAGCATGAGTTTTATGCCCAGGACACTGAGTCTTTGGCGAAATATATCGAGTTCCTTTTCATCACCAAGGCTGGGATTGATGCTGTACTCGGTTACGGCGTAAGGAGAGGCTCCGATATCTTCCGGGACAAGGTTTTCCAACTGTTTGAGAAAAGCCATTCGGAGACTCCGATGAGAGCGGGCAATTGCCTGGCTGTAAAGACTTGGTTTCCATATACCCATAAGCCAGATGACGTCGAAGTCGCAGGATGAGAAAAAGTCAAACTCTTTTTCCGGGACGGTGCCGAGTGTGACTGGTCTCTGATACTTGTCAGAAAGTTTTCGGAGCCAGACCCTTGTATTTATTTCGTAGACTAAAGGGAACATGGAATCTATAAGGTTATTGAACTGTAAAAATCGCCGTTGATCACTGTACTCGATGGTATTGCAGCCGAAAACAGGGTTGAAATGAATGTCTGCCGTACATTGCCGCAAGTGGTTTGGATGAAATCAGGATGCGTCACAAAATGCTGGAGGCGTTTCAATATAGTGCTGAATACCTATGGATGAAATGTAAAATGATTGTGTCGTTGCAAAGTACGTCGGGATTGGATAAAAGAAAAGCGTTGTTTTAGTACAGAGTATGTCTACAGCGTCTTGAACACAAACAGGATATCTCTATGGAAAAGCTTAGCGACGATGTTATCGAGAAGAGGTCCCGGGAGCTCACCGGATGGGATGTTGTTGTCATGGATGGGGAAAAACGTCTTGTCAGGGGATTTGTATTCGATGACTTTACCGGGGCTGTGGCGTTCAGTGTAAAAGTGGGGATGATTGCTGAGAAAGCAGATCATCATCCTGCCGTGTTGACCGAGTGGGGGAAGGTGACGGTTTCCTGGTGGAGCCATTCGCTCGGCGGACTGAGTGAAAAGGATTTCGAAATGGCTCAGAAAACATCGAAGCTCTATGAGGGCTGAAAATTAATATGAATACCTGGATGCACCCGATAAACGAAGTGATCAGGAGGCGTTGCAAAACTCACGGATCAGCCATGATGACGGTATTCTCTTTCGTGCTATGCCCGATTGCCGAAAAAAAACGGTACGATACGAAATAAAGGGGTTATGGAAAGGGATATACGATGAGTGATAGTAAAAGTTTCCTCGATGATACTTCAAAAATGATAGATTCAGAAAATGTGCGCCTGTGACTACTCACGCTATTGGAGCGAGTTGTTTTCAGAATAGAAAGTCGCTTTTTCCAGGATGATTCCTGTTTTTTTGTTTTCATGTGGATGTGACTACGCCTGATTGAACATTTACTTTGAGAAACAAACCGTCTCTTTTCAGTGGAAGACGGTCTTTTTTTTTATTTTAACCGCGATAAAATGATACGGCTCGATCGAGCCTTTTATGGACTAACTTTTTTTCGATACTCGTTTTGATTGATTTTCTTCAACAACTCAATGATGTACAGCGCCAGGCTGTTCAGACTACCGAAGGACCGGTTATGGTGCTTGCCGGTGCCGGTTCAGGTAAAACAAGGGTCATTACCTACAGAATAGCCTATCTGATCGGCGAGGAAAACGTTGCCCCTCACCAGATTCTCGCACTGACCTTTACGAACAAGGCTGCCAACGAAATGCGTCAGAGAGTTGATGAACTGCTGCACAGCGGGAGTTCAAGCGGACTCTGGATTGGAACGTTCCACTCGATATTCGCCCGTCTGCTTCGAAACTACATCCATCTCATAGGCTATGACGGCAACTTTTCGATTTATGATTCGGACGACAGTAAGAGCTTGATCCGGCAGGTGATGAAAGAGCTGAATATTCCTGTCGATGCCGTGCCTGTCAATACCGTACAGGGAATCATAAGCAGGGCAAAAAACAGTTTTATTTTACCGGATCAGTTTCAGGCAGAGGCTTCTGACTACAATGGCCAGAAAGCGGCGCAGATTTATGAGGTGTATGCCCGTAAGCTTCGGGAGAACAATGCGCTTGATTTTGACGACCTGCTCATCAAGCCTCTTGAACTTTTTCAGGCACAGCCGGCTGTGCTCGAACAGCTCCAGCACTATTTCCGATACATTCTGATCGACGAGTACCAGGATACGAACAAGGCTCAGTACCTCGTTGCAAAGTCCCTTGCCGCAAAACACCGAAACATTTTCGTGGTAGGAGATGATGCACAATCAATTTACTCGTGGCGGGGCGCGGATATCACCAATATCCTGAATTTCCAGGATGATTACCCTGAGGCTTCGGTTTTCAAGTTGGTTGAAAACTATCGCAGTACGCAGACAATTCTCCAGGCAGCAAACGGGGTTATCAAACGTAACAGGAGGCAGATCGAAAAGGAGCTTGTTTCCCGGCAGAGCAGTGGCGAGCCTTTGACGCTTCTCGAGTCGTTCAATGAAAAAAGGGAAGCTGAAAAGGTTGGGGAGTATATCCGTACCTGGAAACTGACAAAAGGTTGTGACTACAAGGATTTTGCGGTTTTTTACCGTACTAACGCACAATCGAGGGTTCTGGAGGACATCTTTCGAATGGACCGGATTCCTTACAGGATTTTCGGGAGTGTCTCGTTTTATAAGCGTAAGGAGATCAAGGATGCTGTCGCATATCTTCGATTTATCCGCAATGATCAGGATACCGAATCTTTACTGCGTGTTATCAATTTTCCACCCCGGAAAATCGGTGAAGTAAGTATCGGGAAGCTTCGTGACTATGCGCTCTTGAACAATAGTTCCTTGTATGAGGCTATTCTGAAGGCGGAGGAAGCCGATTTTCCTGCAAGGCTGCGTAATGCTCTTCAGGGTTTCATTGCCGTTATCGAGCAGTTGAAAGATATCGCGAAAGAAGGTTCGGTTTATGACGTGCTTTCCACTCTCTATGAATCGACAGGTATCACCTCGTTGCTTCAGGCTGAGAATACCCCGGAATCGATGGCACGCTATGAAAATCTCCAGGAACTGCTTTCGATGGCAAGGGATTTTTCAGATCATAATGAAGGCACTAACGGTCTGAACGATTTTTTGAACGGTATATCTTTGGCGACCGATTACGAAGATGTCCAGGAAGATGACAATTATGTTTCCCTGATGACAGTTCATGCCGCAAAGGGTCTCGAGTTTCCCGTGGTCTTTATTACCGGTCTCGAGGAGAGATTGTTTCCTCTCAACTATTACGAGGCGGATGAACTTGAAGAGGAAAGACGGTTGTTCTACGTTGCAGTGACAAGGGCGCAACAAAAGGTTTTTCTCTCCTGGGCCAAGAGCCGTTATTACTACGGGCAACCGCAGACATGTTTGAAGTCCATGTTCATCGATGAAGTTGACAGCAGTATCCTGGTTACCGAAAGCGGGAAAAAACAACGTGACGGTGCTGTTTCGGAAAAAAAACAAAACGTCGAACGATATAACGGAAGAGCACCGGTTCCCTCTTCTGTTTCGAAAAGCGGTGGAAACAGCCGCACGGGTGAGCGATCTTCGGGCTTGAAATCAGGAATGAGAGTGCATCATGCCATGTTCGGGCCAGGTATAGTGTTATCGGTTCAGGGGGCGGGAGAGCGTCAGAAAGCGAAGATCAAGTTCAGGAACGTCGGTGAGAAAACATTGATGGTACAGTATGCCAATCTTACCGTAGAACAATAGGTGTATACAGCAGCCGGAAAAGGCTGGAGGTTGAAATGAGGATGGCTGTCTTGGAGAACGGGTATAAAAAATAATCAGTCAATCATGAGCGATCGCTCAGTGTGGAAAGATTTTACAGCATGAAAATCCTTTTTGGCGTTCAGGGTACGGGAAACGGTCATATCAGCCGGAGCAGGGAACTGGTAACCACTTTGCGTGACTTCGGCCATGAGGTGGAAGTGATAATCAGTGGAAGAAAAGAGGAAGAACTGAAAGAAATTGATGTTTTTGCTCCTTACAGGGTTTTGAAGGGTTTGACCTTGGTGACTTACCGTGGAAGGATGAATTACATGGAGACGATGTTCCAACTCGACCTTGGCAGACTGATGACCGATGTGTTCATGCTGGATGTCAACGGGATCGATCTTATCGTTACCGATTTTGAACCGGTTACCTCTATGGCCGCAAGAGTGAAAAACATACCCTCGATAGGGTTCGGTCACCAGTATGCCTTTCGTTATGACGTTCCTATGGCCAAGGGAAGTATCTTTGAACGCTATACATTGCTGAACTTTGCACCGGCACAGTACAACGCAGGCCTTCACTGGCACCACTTCAACGAACCTATATTTCCTCCTGTAATTCCTCAAAGTCTGTATGACGCAGAAGACCTCGAGGCAAAAGAGAACAAGGTACTTGTTTATCTGCCTTTTGAAGAGGTCGAGGATGTGTCGAAGCTTCTTATTCCTTTTGACAGCCATGAGTTTTTCATCTACGGGAAAGTCAAGGACGATCATGATGACGGTCATCTCCACTACAGGGGTTACTCTCGTGAAGGGTTTCTTCGTGATCTAAAGGAAAGTAGAGGTGTTGTCTGCAATGCTGGATTCGAACTGCCTGGCGAGGCATTGCATCTGGGCAAAAAACTGCTGGTCAGACCTCTCGATGGTCAGATCGAACAGGAGTCGAACGCTCTGGCGATCGAGGAGCTTTCTTTGGGTATGACCATGCATTCTCTCGACGGAGACATTCTTCGGGACTGGCTGCTCAAGCCAAGCAGGGATCCCATGGGTTACAGCAAAACGGTTAACTACATTGCTGAATGGATTACAAAAGGGCAATGGGATGATCTGGCCGACTATGTCGAGGCTTCCTGGGCCGATTGTCGAACCGATAGTTAAAGCTCCGGTTTGTTAAGGATGAAAAGGGCAGGGGCATATGTTGATGCTTGATGAGGTTCTTCGGGCATATCTGCACGGCTATTTTCCTATGGCGGACCCTGATGATGGAAAGGTTTACTGGTGCCAGCCGCATCGCAGAGCAATAGTTCCGCTCAAAAACTACAAGACATCCCGTGTTGTCAGGAGCCTGGTGAGAAAAGGTACGTTCGAAATATACTTCAACCGGAATTTCGGGAAGGTCATTAGCAGTTGTGCCGCTCCGCGTGCAGATGAATCCCAGACATGGATATCCGACGAGATCATTGCGGCATACACCGAACTTCACGAGCAGGGTTTTGCCCATAGTGTCGAGTGTTACCGTGGTGATGAGCTTGCGGGTGGTTTGTACGGTCTTGCTATCGGTGGTGCATTTTTCGGTGAATCCATGTTTCACACCGTTTCAAACGCTTCCAAGGTTGCGTTCGATATACTGGTGAAGCATCTTGAGGTTAAAGGATACGAACTGCTCGATGCGCAAATCATGAACCCTCATCTCGAGTTCCTTGGTGCAGTGGAAATTGAGCATGCCGAGTATATGAGGCTACTGGAACTCGCGTTACAGAAAAAGATACGTTTTATATGAAGCCTGAAAGTGGTACTTTTAATTTTCTAAGCTTGCGGAACATGTTTTCTGATACACTGCAGCAGGAAAATTTGGATTAAAAACAGGAGAAAAATCTATGTTGTCGAGGGATCTCGAAGAGGGGCGGCCACAACCAAGAGTGATAATCTATTCGGGTAAGGGAGGAACAGGAAAAACAACCATTTCTTCTTCCACAGCAGTAGCTCTGGCGAGAAAAAACAAGCGGGTGCTCATTATGTCTTCCGACCCGGCGCATTCTCTTTCGGATGTCTTCAACATGTCTATAAGCCGGAACGAGCCTCAGAAGATCGAGCACAATCTTTACGGTCTTGAAGTCGATACGATACATGAACTGAAGAAAAACATGTCGGGATTTCAGAAGTTTGTTTCTTCTTCCTATCAAAACCAGGGTATCGATAGCGGAATGGCTTCCGAATTGACTACCCAGCCTGGGCTCGACGAGATTTTCGCATTGGGAAGACTGGTTGATGAAGCTCAGTCCGGCAGATGGGATGCGGTTGTACTGGATACTTCACCAACCGGAAACACGCTCAGGCTGTTGGCCTACCCTGAAATTATCATCGGGGGCAACATGGGTAAACAGTTTTTCAAGCTTTATAAGAGCATGTCATCCCTTGCCCGTCCGATGGGCAAGAACTCGATTCCTGATGAAGAGTTTTTCAATGAGGTCAATGTTCTCTTGAAGCAAATGGAAGATATCAACAAATTCATTCTCAGTCCTGAAGTGACGTTCAGGCTGGTTCTGAATCCCGAAAAACTTTCCATCCTCGAGACTAAAAGGGCATATACCTTCGTTCATCTTTACGGCATCAATATCGATGGAATCGTTATCAACAAGATTTTGCCGACATCGAAAACAGTCGGAGAGTATTTCGAATTTTGGGCCGATCTTCATAGCAAATATCTGATGGAAATCGATAATTCTTTCTATCCTACTCCGGTATTTCGATGCCAGCTCCAGCGTACCGAGCCGATCGGCCCGGATGCACTGCATGAAGTCAGTAAGCTGGTTTTTGGAGATCAGGCTCCTGACAAGGTGTATTATTCAGGCAAAAATTTCTGGATAGAGTCCAAAAAAAGTGTTCATGCCGAAGAGCACCTCGAAATGCTCTGCATTCGTATCCCGTTTCTGAAAGAAGCAGAAACCGTCGATGTTAAGCGGATGGGTACCGATATTGTCGTTACGGTGGATAGGGCGCAGCGTATCATTACACTGCCAAGGGCATTGTACAGCTTGGAGATGGAAAAATATGTCAGGGAAGACGATCTTCTGAGACTACTGTTCAGGGAGGTCCCGGTAGATAAAGAGGATATGGAGCTCAATGTCAACAAGAATGTGCTTAACAAGCTACGCTCGTTGAGGAAAATGAAATTCTAAAAGAGGCGCTCTAAAGCAAGTTTTCTTGGTGATACATTGTGCATTTGGTTGTATTCTTTGTATCTTCTCCTTTTAAAATATTAACTTTGCAGGGATTTTTAACCCCGGATAACTGTTAAAAGAATCAGCTTATAATATGCCTGATAAAGCGCATTACGGTCTTTTGAAAGGAAAGAAAGGGATTGTTTTCGGTCCGCTGGATGAAAGCAGCATTGGATGGCAGATCGCTCTCCACGCTTACCGCGAAGGTGCCGAAATAGCAATTTCCAATATAGCTACAGCACTGAGGTTCGGTAATATTCAAGAGCTGGCCGAGTCTTGTGGTAACGCGCCGGTCATCATGTGCGATGCGAGCAAGGATGAGGATGTCGACAATGCTTTCAAGGAGTTGTCGGAAAAGCTCGGCAGTGTCGATTTTATCGTTCACTCGATCGGAATGTCCCAGAACATCCGTAAACAGGTTCCCTATGAGGAGCTGAATTACGAGTGGTTTATGAGAACGCTGAATGTGTCCGGGATCTCATTGCACCGTTTGGTATCGTTCGCGTTGAAGAACAACGTGCTCAATGACGGCGGAAGTATTCTGGCTCTTTCCTATATCGCATCTCAGAGAAACTACTGGACTTATTCCGATATGGGAGACGCCAAGTCGTTATTGGAGTCGATAGTCAGGAGTTATGGGCCACGTTTGGCGAAACGCGGTATCAGGATCAACACGATTTCACAAAGTCCTACGTACACCAAGGCAGGGGGCGGTATTCCGGGGTTTGAAAAAATGCACGAGTACAGTGACCTGATGTCTCCGCTTGGCAATGCATCAGCAGAAGAGTGTGCAGAGTATGCCGTGACTCTCTTGAGTGATTTGACTCGCAAGGTGACCATGCAGAATCTCTTTCATGATGGCGGTTACAGTTCCATGGGGGCTACGATTCCCATGATCAGACTTGCTGACGAAGCTCTTCATGACAAGGATCTTGCTGCAAAGGTCGGCCTGGAAGATTTTTCACCCTCCAAATAATCCACCGGAGACAAGACTCACACCATCTCCGGTTTTTATTCTGCCGCGACTCGACAGTCGTCGGCATGGTATATAAAATTGTTGAAATTGCCTGTTTTTCAGGTGATGAGGGATCTGTTTTTTGCCGGCTCGTAATCAGTTACGGCCGGAAATGTTTTTTTCTCGTGACCGTTATAATAATCCAGTATAATCAGCATAAACAGAAAAAATAACAGACATGGCTACAATCGTCTATACCAAAATTGATGAGGCGCCTGCACTGGCTACCTACTCGTTACTGCCTATTATTCAGGCTTTTACCGGTGATTCCGGTGTTTCGGTTGAAACCAGCGATATCTCTCTTGCCGGAAGGATTATCGCTAATTTTCCCGAGAATCTTACCGAGGAACAGCGCATTCCCGATAATCTGACTGCACTCGGTGAACTGGCCAAGACTCTCGATGCGAACATCATCAAACTTCCGAACATCAGTGCGTCGATTCCGCAGCTTCAGGCGGCTATCAAGGAACTGCAGGAAAAAGGATATGCCATTCCCGACTTCCCTGAAGATCCGAAAACCGAAGAGGAAAAAGAGCTCAGAGCCCGCTTTGCAAAAGTCCTCGGGAGTGCTGTGAATCCGGTACTGCGTGAAGGAAACTCCGACAGGAGGGCGGCTGCATCCGTCAAACAGTATGCACAGAACAACCCTCATCGTCTGAGAGCGTGGGACAGTGGTTCGAAAGCGCATGTCGCTCATATGGATGGCGGAGATTTTTATGCGAGTGAACAGTCTGCAACCATGAACGGATCAACCGGTGTCCGTATCGAGTATGTCGATAATGACGGAAACGTAACAGTACTCAAGGAAAACGTTGCCTTGCAGGACGGAGAGGTAGTCGATACATCAACGATGAATGTGCGGAAGCTGCGCGAATTTTTCGCCAGTCAGATAGATGATGCGAAAAACAACGACATGCTGTTGTCGCTGCATCTTAAAGCCACTATGATGAAGGTATCCGATCCTATTATGTTCGGTCATGCCGTCTCGGTATTCTACAAGGATGTGTTCGACAAACACGGTGATGTTCTCAAGGAGCTCGGAGTAAATGTCAACAACGGTCTTGGCGATCTGTATGCGAAGATCCAGACTTTGCCTGCGGAGAAAAAGGCTGAAATCGAGGCTGATGTCATGGAAGTCTACAAGAATCGTCCTGCTCTTGCCATGGTTGATTCTGACAAGGGTATCACCAACCTGCATGTGCCGAATGATATCATCATCGATGCCTCGATGCCGGTAGTCGTTCGTGACGGCGGTAAAATGTGGGGCCCGGATGGTGAACTCCATGATACGAAAGCCATGATTCCGGATCGTTGCTATGCTACCATGTACCAGGAAATGGTCGAAGATTGCCAGAAGAACGGTGCCTATGATGTGTCGACCATGGGCAGTGTGTCCAATGTCGGTTTAATGGCGCAGAAAGCTGAAGAATACGGTTCTCACGATAAAACATTCGAAGCTCCTGGTAACGGGACGATCAGGGTCGTCGATGCTACAGGTAACTCGATGCTCGAGCAGAGCGTTGAACCGGGAGATATTTTCAGAATGTGCCAGGTCAAGGATGCTCCGATTCGCGACTGGGTCAAGCTTGCCGTCAACAGGGCAAAGGCTACCGGTGCTCCAGCCGTATTCTGGCTTGACAAGGAAAGAGCCCACCATATCCAGTTGATCGAAAAAGTCAACACATATCTGAAGGATCACGATACTGCAGACCTCGATATCAGGATCATGTCTCCTGTGGAAGCCATGCGGTTCTCCCTTGAACGCATCAGGCAGGGTAAGGACACCATTTCGGTGACCGGCAACGTGCTCAGGGATTACCTCACCGATCTGTTCCCGATTCTCGAGCTCGGTACCAGTGCCAAGATGCTCTCTATCGTTCCGTTGATGAATGGCGGCGGTTTGTTCGAGACCGGCGCAGGCGGTTCGGCCCCGAAACATGTCCAGCAGTTTGTCAATGAGGGACATCTGAGGTGGGATTCACTCGGTGAGATGCTTGCTCTTGGCGTATCGCTCGAGCATCTCGGTAATACTTTCGGGAACGAGAAGGCCAAGGTTTTTGCCGAGACTGTTGATCAGGCTGTCGGTCAGTATCTCGAGAACAGAAAATCACCTTCCCGTAAAGTCAATGAACTCGACAATCGTGGAAGTCACTTTTATTTTGGTATGTACTGGGCGAGAGCGCTGGCAAACCAGGATAAGGATCAAGAGCTCAAGGCCAAATTTGCAACGGTTGCTGCAGAACTTGAAAACAACGAGCAGAAGATCATCGGTGAACTCAACGGCGCACAGGGTGCTCCGGTCGATCTTGGTGGATACTTCATGCCTAATGATGAAAAAGCATCGAAAGCAATGCGTCCAAGCGAAACACTCAATGCCATCATCGACGCTATCTGATAGAAGGTCGCCGATTGTGGTATTCTTTCCTACAAGCCTCCCTCGTCAGGGAGGCTTTTTTTATAAAAACGTTTTCTTTTCTCTTGCATATCAATGCATTGCAGATCTCAACAGAATATCATTGCCGGACGCACTTGTTATTTTTAACCGAACAGGTGTATATTGTTTTTTCAAGCCCCCATTCACCCCGTGATGGGAGTGATTTGAGATTTGATAAAAGACTTTAATATAACAGGTTAGAGGCCAAGGGGGCCTTTATTATTCCTAAAGATATTCTGCAATGAAAATTTCTCGCCGTTTTACCACGAAAGGCCGTGATGTTTATGAGATGTTCGAGTACACGAAACGCTCGTCCGTACTTCGCAACCCTGATGGATCCAAGGTTTTTGAAATGAATGATGTCGAGGTTCCAAAGGAGTGGTCTCAGGTAGCCGCTGACATTCTTGCGCAAAAATATTTTAGAAAAACCGGGGTTCCGCAGCGGGATGAAAACGGTGACATTGTACTGGATGAACAGGGACAGCCTGTGACCGGTTGTGAGCATTCGATCAAGCAGGTTGTTCATCGTCTTGTGGGTTGTTGGAAGGAATGGGGAGAAAAACATAAATATTTTGACAGCAAGGAGGACGCTCAGGCATTTTATGATGAAGTTGCCTATATGCTGATCAGCCAAAGGGGTGCTCCGAATTCACCACAGTGGTTCAATACGGGTCTCAAGTATGCATACGATATCGAGGGCCCGGCCCAGGGTCACTTTTACGTCGATGGTAAGAGCGGGGAAGTCAAGGAGTCGAAGGATGCCTATTCGAGACCGCAGGCACATGCATGTTTTATACAGTCGGTCAAGGATGATCTGGTTAACGATGGAGGGATTTTCGACCTTGCCGTACGTGAAGCGAGGGTATTCAAATTCGGCAGCGGTTCAGGAACCAACTTTTCGAATCTTCGTTCATCTGGGGAAAAGCTCAGTGGAGGAGGAAGTTCTTCAGGGCTGATGAGTTTTCTCAAAATTTTCGATTCTGCCGCGGGTGCGATAAAGTCAGGGGGAACGACACGGCGGGCCGCCAAGATGGTCATCGTCGATATCGACCATCCCGATGTTGAAAAGTTTATAGAATGGAAAGCCAGGGAGGAGGACAAGGTCGCCTCACTGGTGGCCGGTTCCAGAGTCTGCTCCAGATTTCTCGAGGCGATCGTCGGCGAAGCGGTTGAAAACGGTTGTGACCGGCACAAAAACGAAAAACTGAACATCCTGATCAAAAATGCCGTAAGCCGCGGTGTTTCGATGAGTTATATCGTAAGGGTATTGTCGCTGGTTGAGCAGGGATACACAACGCTCGACTTTGACCAGTACAACACTCATTATGAGTCGGAAGCATACCAGACGGTTGCAGGTCAGAATTCGAACAATACCGTCAGGGTCACCAACGCTTTCATGAAAGCCGTTGAAAATGATGAGTTATGGGAGCTGAAAGAGCGGACGAGCGGAAAGCATGCAAAATCGGTGAGAGCGCGTGATCTTTGGGAGAAAATCGTTATGAGCGCATGGAAATGCGCCGATCCGGGTTTGCAATTCGATACGACTATCAACGACTGGCACACCGCTCCGCAAAGTGGTCGTATCAATGCCAGTAACCCTTGTTCAGAGTATATGTTTCTGGATGACACGGCTTGTAATCTGGCCAGCCTGAATCTTGGATTCTTTCTCGATGAAAAGCAGGGTACGATAAAGGTCGACGATCTGCTGCATGCAGCCCGGCTCTGGACGGTCGTACTGGAGATTTCGGTGTTGATGGCCCATTTTCCTTCCCGGGATATTGCCCGCTTGAGCTATGAGTTCAGGACGCTTGGTCTGGGTTTCGCCAATCTTGGTACCGTTCTCATGATTATGGGGATTCCTTATGATTCACCAAAAGCATTGGCGATAGCAGGGGCGATATCGGCTTTGATTACAGGTGAAGCATATAAAGCGTCAGCCGAGCTGGCAAAGGACCAAGGGCCTTTTGCCCGTTATGAGGAAAATGCTCAGGATATGCTGCGGGTTGTCAGGAATCACCGCAGAGCGGCGCACAACATGTCGGAAGAAGACTACGAAGGGCTTATGGTCAAGCCTCGCGGCATCGACTCCGAGTATTGCCCGACAAACCTATTCGAGAAAGCCGGAAAGGTTTGGGACGAGGCTCTCGAGATGGGTGAACGGCATGGTTACAGAAATGCCCAGGTCAGCGTTATAGCGCCGACTGGTACAATCGGACTGGTCATGGACTGTGATACAACCGGTATCGAGCCTGAATTTGCAATCGTCAAATTCAAGAAGCTTGCCGGTGGAGGGTATTTCAAGATCGTCAACCAGTCGGTGCACAAAGCACTTGAACGCCTTGGTTACAGTGCGAAACAGATTGACGATATCGAGAGATACTGCAAAGGGCATGGAACATTATCCGGTTGCCCCACCATCAATCGTCAGTGGTTGAAAAACAAAGGGTTTACCGAAGACAAGATCGAGACGATTGAATCCCAGCTCGAGAATGTTTTCGATATTCGGTTCGCTTTCAACAAATGGATACTCGGAGAAGAATTCTGTGAAGCGCTGGGTTTTACGGAAGAACAGCTCAACGACCAGAATTTCAATATGCTCGAAGCTCTTGGGGCTTCGAAGAAAGACTATGAGATTGCCAATGACTATGTTTGCGGTACGATGACCGTAGAAGGAGCTCCGCATCTGAAACTGGAACATCTCCCGGTATTCGACTGTGCGGGAAAATGCGGTAGCAAGGGTCTTCGTTATATCAACCACATGGCACATGTACGGATGATGTCGGCAGTTCAACCTTTTATTTCTGGTGCGATATCCAAGACTGTCAATATGCCGGCAACAGCCACGACCCAGGAAATCGCCGAGGTGTATTTCTCTGCGTGGCAGCACATGATCAAGGCGATTACCATATACCGCGACGGATCGAAACTTTCACAGCCATTGAATATCAGCAGTTATGACGATCTCGACGAAGTGATCATGCTCGGCACAGAGGATGATCTCGATGAAACCAAAGGACCGAAAGAGGTACAGGAACGGATTGTTGAAAGAATCTATCACCGATCGGAGCGTCGTTTGCTGCCGAAACGAAGGAAAGGGTATATCCGTGAAGCGTATGTCGGTGCTCACAAGGTATTCCTGAGAACCGGCGAGTACGAGGATGGTTCGCTGGGTGAGATCTTCATCGATATGTACAAAGAAGGGGCGTCGTTCAAGGGATTGCTCAACTGTTTTGCCGTACTTGCTTCCAAGGCGCTGCAGTACGGAATGCCTCTCGAAGAACTGGTGGACAGTTTCACCTTTACCAGATTCGAGCCGGCAGGCATGGTGCAGGGGCACAATGTCATCAAAAACGCCACTTCGATTCTCGATTATGTATTCCGTTCCATCGGCTACGACTATCTTGGACGTAAAGACTTTATCCATGTCAAAGCGGTTGATGAAATTTCTTCCGGTAACGCAGGATCAGAGGGAAAAGACGGAGAGGTAGGCGGACTCGATGCTTCTGGGACTGCAGTTTCCGATGCTTCTTCCACTGCAACCCGGCAGCCCGGAAAAACTGTTGCAAAAGCTGAAAAAGAGGTTTCGGGACATGTCGATACCCAGATAATCCAGGCCAAAGTTCAGGGGTATTCCGGTGAACAGTGTGAAAACTGCGGTTCAATGCGAGTCCGCCAAAACGGAACCTGTATGGTGTGCGAGGACTGCGGTATGACTACAGGCTGTTCCTGAAACGGCATTCTGTCTGCTGCGCGTTTCGAGTGCTGCGTTGGGCGGTGCTCGAAATCCTCACGTCCCGACTTGTCGGGACACTCCGGCTTTGAAGTTTATCCCGATTGTATCGGGACTCCATCCGCTTTGCATTCCGATGTAATCGGGACTCGCGACGGCAGAACTGCGGTTTGTTTCCCGGGGATGAATTCGCCGAGGTTAGGACTTTTCAACAAAGCGAAGAGAGGCAGTCTCATTATTCCTGCTTTATAAAGTCATCCTCGGGCTCGACCCGAGGATCCATCTTCCAAAAACACCAAATGAAAAACAGGGAAGTCGTCGAGAAATGGGTGGAATGCTTTAACAGAGCGGATATTGATGGATTGTGCGAATTGTATCACCAAGATGCAATAAACCATCAGGTTGTTACAGAACCTTCAAATGGCCTGGAGGAAATTCGAAAGCTCTTTGAGATTGAATTTGGACGGGCAAAGATGGTTTGTCAAGTTGAAAAAATCCATGATGCTGGTGACTGGATTATACTTGAGTGGAGTGATCCTGCCGGTTTGAGAGGTTGTGGAATCTTTCATATAATTGACAGCAGGATAGCATATCAGCGTGGATATTTCGATCAGCTTTCTTTTTTTCGCTCTCAAGGATTAGGCATTCCTGATGAATATTTAAATCTGCGGTAATATAGGGTGTCCCCTAAAAATATTCGCCGGGAAAGAGATGAATATACAAACATACAAATGCCCTAAATGTGATGGTTCACACTTCAAACGGTGGGAATTACCGCATCCACTCATTTTGCACTGGATTCTCAATCCGGCAATTGCGTTTAATGAGATTGTTCTCGGGACGCGGGTACCGAAGACTCTGTTGATTTGTCAAGATTGTGAGGAGTCCTTACTGGATCGTGGTTACGTTCCATGCCCGTCGTGTGGGGCAATGCATCCTGGCCGCTTTGCCTCTGGAATGAGAGGATTCAGGAATTGGCGGGGCTTTTCGTGCCCATCTTGCGGCAAGCCAATCCCATGTATCTGGAATGTTTTTTCCCTGCTGATTTTGCTGTTAACTTTTCCCCTCTGGTCCCTTCCGTATTATCTTTACTTCCAGAAACAGCCGTTAAAGCCACTGTTCTTTTCGGAGGAGAATAAGCGTTTGACACCCCAGCCACTTACTAAGAGGACTTGGGTATTCATGGGTGCTGCTTGGGGTGGTATTATGTGGATATTTGTTTACATACTTCCTCTGCTTACAGGCAGTGGTAATGTGCCCGGATGGGTTTCTGTTTTTATCGGGTTACCGATATCGGCACTTGGAGGATTCGCGTTTGGCTTCTTTATGTGGTTTTTCTTGGGAAGGACACCCAGCAGAAAGAAACAAGGTGAACAATCTGTTGCAACGGGGAAGTAAGGGAAGTAAGGGAAGTAAGAGGGAACATCCTATAACCTAAACATGAAGTCAACCAGAACATATTGGAATCCATTGTCTGAGCAGAGTAGTGGTGAATGGGAAATTATTCCTGGTACAGATGGAAAGTTATCCCAACTGACAGTAGCAGAAGATGTCGATTCAGGTGATTATACGAGATTCACGAAGTTCAAGAGCGGTTATTCGACTAAAGATTTTGGGGCAAGGAGTCATACATATCCTGAAGAAATCTTTGTGGTTTCCGGTCGTTTATACGATGAAACGTTTGGTATGTGGCTTGAGCCGGGCTACTATGCAAGCAGACCTCCGGGCGAAGTTCATGGGCCTTTTACTGCTGATGGCGAAGTGGTGATACTGGAAATGTCATATCCTAGTCAGGATAAAACAAAGAATTGCGGTTAAGCAATAATAGGGGACATCTCTAGTGAAAGATCTAAAGACAATTTACTGACATTCAAAAATATACCCGTCACCAGCTTCGAAAAGCATGTTCCAGAGCGGCAGGTTGCTCACTGTAACAGAATCTTCTCTAAATCTTGTGATACAGTAAAAGGGGCATGTTCCCGACGGCAAAAGCCGTTAGCCATAAGGTTCATTAATTTGGTGACTTTTAAAGCTAATAAACAACGTCCCCTATTTCTGCTGTGTTTGTTTGGGTGTGATGTATGAATGTGGTAAATTTTGATTAAAATTAAGAGTAATCTGTAGCGTAGATAATAATGTTAGGGTGTCTCCTGATGCCGCAGATAATGCCCCTTTTAACTCTAATCTGGCAATATAAGGAGATTGTTATGACACAGAACGTTAGAGCAAGTATAACAAGTAACACGAGTGGTATTATGTCGTCGTCCACGTTAGCTAATGCTTTAAAAACTTCATCGTTGAATGGGGGTGACTCTGTTGTTGATTACTTGAAATTAAAAAATGACTTAATGCAATTTATAAAGGTAATATCTACCTATACTGATGACAACTGGTCAACTGTTAAAAATGAGGAAACAGGTATTCCATTGTCCTATGTTGCAGCAGATTTGGGTGGTAAAGAGGCAAGGTTAGAAATTACCTATAACCCTGAAAACTATTCGCTAAAAGTTCATGAAAATGATGAGCCAAAAATACAAAAAATGGTTACAATCAGTATTTCAATTGGCGGATCGACTTTTAATAAAGCCACTCTAATCACAAGTATTAGTGCGGGTGCGCTATCGATTGCTCCATTGATTATGGGGTTTTATTTAAGAGGAGTAAGAAAAGGCATACAAAAAGCATTAGCCAGGATCGATAAAGCTCAATTTGATGTATTCCCTAATCCAGAAGAGGCAGAAGCATTAACTGAATCTGATGAAGCAGTGAGGCGAGGAGCTTATGAGGCGCTAGATGAAGCAAGAGAAGCAGAAGAGGCAGCTCTAAAAGATGTAGCTTTTGACCTAACTGTTGCTGATGGTTGTATGTTTGCAGTAGTCACTATAGCTGTTGTGGCTGGTGTTTTTTCATTTATTGCTCATACAACAAACTACACCTTTTCAATTGAAAACCGAACTGAGTATGACATTGTTTGGAGTGAACCAGAGATGAAACATGGTGACATGAATAGTGCTCCAACTGATGGCAAAGGTGGATTCGAATATACTATTCCTGCTCTTGCAAACACTTCTCCTGAAGGCTATACTCCTCAATATACTTTTACTGTTGCAAACTTCTCTTTTATCGAGAAAAAGGCTCTTTATGGTGTTACAGGGAGTATGAATCTCAAGTTTGTAGATGATAAAGGAAATACTATTGAGACAGCCAATATAGCCTTTAATATTCCATATTCTGGGGCTAATGGTATGGGATTTGCCTTTGGGGCGGATAAAGCTGGCCACGAGAATAAAGACGAGGTTGAATCATGGGAGTTATCAAATCCTAGCGGTCAACTAACTGTGAATGCTGGAATATCAGCACTTCATGGCAAACATACTCTTCCAGGTATGGATAAAGGGTATAATTACAGTTCTACCATTACATATACTCAGTCTAAAAATAGTTAAGCTGTCTCTTTTAACTTGCTTCCCTATAATCACTGTAACAAGTAGCCCCCCCGGGCGAAGTTCATGGGCCTTTTACTGCTGATGGCGAAGTGGTGATACTGGAAATGTCATATCCTAGTCAGGATAAAACAAAGAACCGCAGCCACTCAATCGCTGCAGTGGACGTCTTGACGCTCCGAATAAAAAGCCGCATGGTATCGATAATCATGGTTGAAAAAGGAGACTTGAGGTATGGAACAACGAATGAGTGTGGTGACAATCGGCGTCGCCGACTTGGAACGTTCACAGAGGTTTTACGAGCAAGGGTTGGGGTGGACTGTCGGTTATACGGGTGAGCAGATCACATTCTTTCAACTCAATGGATTGATTTTTGGGCTTTACCCAAGGGATGCATTGGCTGAAGATGCGCAAGTGCCGAATGAACGAACAGGATTTTCGGGGATAACACTTGCATATTGTGCCCGATCCAAGGAAGAAGTTGACGAAGTTCTCGAGCGGGCGGAAGATGCAGGGGCTTATATAATAAAGCCTGCGCAGGACGTTTTTTGGGGTGGGTACTCCGGGTATTTTTCCGATCCAGATGGTCATCTTTGGGAAGTTGCATACAATCCGTACTGGAAAATAGATGAGAAAGGCAACGTTTACCTGGATGCTCCTTAGCATAATGAAGGATATCCTGTCGTGCAGCAAAGGGTCGTAGAAACAGAGCGACTCTACCTCCGTGAGTTCACTCCGGAGGATGTTTCCCAACTCTTCGAGTTACATAGTGATCTGCAAGTCATGAAGTTTCTACCTGCGTCTGAGCGCGAGAATGTTTCCCTCGAAAGATCAGCGGCCACGGTGGAAGAATGTATTCGGTATTACTCGCAGAAGCCCGGATTGGGCGTCTGGCCAACGATTCTGAAGGACGGCGACAAGTTTATCGGCTGGACACTCCTCAAGAACCTGGAGGACACCGAGGAGATAGAGATCGGCTATCGGTACTTTTCTCAATTCTGGGGGATGGGTTTTTGCACGGAGATTTCCTTGGCCGTAATTGCGTATGGATTCGATGATGTAGGTTTAAAACGTATCGTCGGCATATCTCACCCGCAGAACAGGGGATCCTTACGTGTTTTCGAAAAGATAGGTCTGAAGTACGAGAAGAATGCGCACTACTACGGAATGGATGTCCTTTACTACGCACTAAACAGAGAAGGCTTCAGATGACAATTGCTTTCAACTGGTGGCTTGTCCCTCACGCAGTTGTAGTGCACATTAGGCCCCTTTTTTCCTATGTCACTCGATCAATAATCTCATGTACAGAGACGACTCATGCTTTTCGAAGCTCGTGGTGGGCGTATTTTTGAACGTGAGATGTTTGTTTTTGGTGGTTTTTTTATAGGATGTTCCCGAAAGCCAGGATAGACAGGTATGCTAATGAATAATAAAGTATGCTGTTACGGCCAATAATTTTAGGCTTTTTTCGTTTCAGGCGCCGGTCAATTTTTTTGGGATCGGAGAATTGGCAATCGTTTTTCTTTCCCTGATTGTTATGTCAAGCTTTGTCGCTGATTTCAACAACCGGTTCACCAGAAGAGATTAATGCAACAGCTTTTTCGAGAGAAGAGCTCAGAATGTCTCTCATTTTCCGGTTAGAGAAGTATTACCGCAAGTAATCCAGATGATTGATGGAGGGAGGTTGGTAGAGTCATGCTGCAATTACAGGGTGGTCCAGTTTACGGCTTGCGTACTTGAGCGCAGCCACGATGTCTTCTTTTTCGATATCAGGTAATTCTTCGATTATTTCGTCGTAAGAAAGCCCCGCAGCCAGCAAATCCAATATATCGACCACTCGTACTCTTAAACCTCTGATACACGGACGGCCTCCGCATTGTTCAGGGTTGATTGTTATTCATTCTTTTTGACCATTCATTCATTGTTGTATCATCTTCGTTATTTTTAAAAGTAGTGAAAAAAGTAAACATGCATACTAATTTCGGTTCTCAACACGTAAGGAGCTTGAGAAACATCCGTAACCTCAATTAGTCACAGTGAGCTTTTATTCATTAGGACGTGGATCTCGCTGAACAAACCACTTCTTCTCCGCAAAACTCTATTGAGAGCAATTTGCTTCTAAGAAGACACCGGTCTGTAACCTTTCGCTGCATTGGTAAACGTGGCTTCCTGGAGAGACTGGTCGTTAATTCTCCAGGTTTTCGACGGATGGTGCCGCGCAAGTTCGTAGTCGTGTGTGGCGATGATGACCGCGATTCCTTTCTGATTGATCTTTTTGAGATATTCAAGAATTTCGAGTGATGTATCGGGATCCAGATTTCCTGTGGGTTCGTCGGCGAGAATTGCAATGGGTTCACGGACGAGTGCACGGGCGATGGCTACCCGTTGCTGTTCTCCGCCCGAAAGGTTCAGCGGCATCTCTTTTGCCGCGTGTTCGAGACCGACTTCTTTCAGCGCGGTCATTACTCTTTCTTCTATGAGCCGGTTTTTTGTGTTGGTGACCTTGAGGACAAACGAGAGATTTTCGAATACCGTGCGGTCTTCGAGAAGCCGAAAATCCTGAAATACGATACCCAGTTTCCGGCGAAGGTGCGGGATATGTCGTTTTTTCATGGAGGAGGATTTATAACCGCCGATGGTGACCTCTCCTCTCGTCGGTTTTATTTCCATGTACAGCGCTTTGAGCAGTGTTGTTTTTCCGCTGCCGCTTTTCCCTACGATATAGACGAGCTGGCCGGGTTCAATGGCAAGATTGACATCCTTGAGGATCAGCTTTTTTCCAAGCTCCAGATCTACGTCGATAAATGAAATCATGAGTGTACGTTGAATTGTTGAGTTGTTGATCTGTTTGCTCCGAAATGTCGGGGTTGGTGATTTTTTGACTTATTCTCCTCTGTTGTCCGTAATTTGTTCCGCCAATACGGCTGCTTCGGTAAAGCTTCTCGGCGATGCTTTACCAAGTCCGGCTATGTCAAAACCCGTTCCATGGTCAGGGGAGGTACGTACGATGGGAAGTCCGGTAGTGACATTGATACCGGTTTCAAATGAGAGAACCTTGAAAGGCAGCAGCCCCTGGTCATGATACATCGCAACGACAGCATCGTATTTGCAGTACATGCCTGCTCCGAAAAAACCGTCGGCAGGAAACGGTCCCTCGATGCATTCTTTTTCGGCGAGTCTGTTGATGCAGGGGGAAAGAACCGTTTCTTCTTCAGTGCCCATGACTCCACCGTCCGAGGCATGTGGGTTGAGGCCGAGAACCGCTATCCGGGGAGAAGCAATATTGAAATCCGTGTGCAGAGAACGCGACAGCCTGAGCAGAAAGCTTTCGAGATCCATCGAGCGCACGAGTCCGGGTACGGACAAGAGCGGTACATGAATGGTTGCAAGCGCAACGGTAAGCAGTGATGTCCGGTCATGGAAGAGCATTATCGGATTCGGGGTGTTACAGAACTCGGCAAGAAAGTCGGTATGCCCGGTATTGGCATACCCTGCTTCAGCAATCGCTTCCTTGTGGATCGGGGCGGTTACCATGGCCCGGCTTTTCCCTTCGAGACATAAGCTGGCAGCTGTCTCTATGGATTTCATCGCAATATGTCCCGCTTCGGATGAAATCGCTCCCGGTTTTATGGGATTTACGGGTTCGGCTACGCTGATCAACGGGAGCACATCGTCAGGAATTTTTGGCGCATTAACCAGATCCCGGTATGATTTGAACTCGGCTATTTTCACTGCGAGACCAAGTTGCCGGTTATAATACCGCAGTGCCTCCGCGGAACCGAACACGAGCGGTTTACACGAGCTGTGATCGATCTCCTGAAAACTTTTCAGAATGATTTCAGGACCTATCCCGTGAATGTCACCGATTGTCCATGCGGTAAACATCGTTACAAGCGTTTATAGGCGTTGACGATTTTCTCATCTTTTTTCACTCCCTTCATCGCAAGCCAGAATAACAATGGCTCAGGAAGAAGAACAAAAAATCCGGCTCCGGGAGAGTGTTCGATACCTGAACCGAAACTCAGGTCGAGCTTCTGGTTCATGAAATGCGCTGCGGTAAGGCCGGAAAGTAGATCGACAAGGAAAAGCAGAATCAGTACAACTATCAGTGTGCTTTGAAGGCTCCTGTTTTTGTATAAGAAAATGGCGGCAATCGATACTATACCGGTGACGGGAGAAACGATACTTGAAACATAAAGGCTGAATACGTGAATGACACCTGCATCGGCAAGTGGTCTGAAATCCAGTAAAAAGAGCGGTGTTTCCGCGGCAAAATACCAGAAAGGGAAAAACGAACTTGAAAAAGCGAAAAGAGCAGCTGTAAGAAAATAAAAGCTTTGCATTCGCGCTAACATAATAATCAGGAGTTTAAGCTTGTGGAAACTGAATGAAACGGTCCGAAAACATGAGCACAGAAAACGAACTATAACAGATTTTCTTTCTATCGGTTATCAGTTGTATGCACCTGCTGATGCGATCGGATAATGGAATATAAGCATTCACTTTGTAAGACTGTCGAGCGTGTCGAGGATCTTTTGGGCGACTGTTTGTGAGGCGCCGAGTCGGTTTCGAACGTAGTTTCCGGCTATAGTGCCCTGTTCCGCTCTTTTCAAGGGATTGTCGACGAGTTTCTGTAATGTTTCGAGAAGAGACGGTGCGTCAAGGACTTCCGTTGCGCCCCCTGTCGCTACCAACGCTTCAGCTTCGGGAGAATTGTGGTGCTTCGGGCCGAAAAGGACGGGAATACCGTATACGGCAGGTTCAAGGGTGTTGTGGACATTGATGCCGAACCCGCCGCCGACGTAGGCGATTTTCGCAAGAGCGTAGAGTTCGGCGAGCAAGCCGATACTGTCGATGATGAGAATACGATCTGCAGTAAAATTGTCGGGTAGCGAAGAAAATCGGGTAAAAGGAAGCCCGGCGGAGTCAAGGTCGCTTTCGAGGCGGATGATATTGTTTTCGGATACATCATGGGGGGCGATGATCATACTGAGATGTTCTGCCAGCGATACACAAGCGGGAAGAAGCAGGTTTTCATCTTTTTCCCAGGAGCTTCCGGCAACTAGAAGCGTCTTTTCCGCATAAAGCTTTTTCAGATGGCTGATTCTGTCCGTGTTACGGCTTCGTAACAGTACCTGGTCGAACCTGGGATCACCCGCGGTGACGGCACTATCTTTCCCGAACGTTTCCGTGAACCGTGTACGGTCTTCATCCGAGACCGTGTAGATCGTGTCGAAAAGGGAGAAAACATAACGATAAAACTGACGGATGAAGGGTTTGAAGTAGTTTGAATGCTCCTGAAGAACAGCGGCGGCAAGAATAAGGGTCGCTCCATGCCGTTTTGACACATGAAGATGGTTCGGCCAGAGATCGTATCGCATTACCACGAGTACATCCGGCCTGATCAGTGCAACGGTTCGCTCTGCATTTTTCTTTGTATCGACCGGATGATAAAACACTGCTTTGGCATCAGGGTAGTTTTTATAGACGGTGTAACCCGAGTCGGATTGAAACGATATGAATATCAGCGTATCCGGACGGGCTCTTTTTACTTCGGCTATGATCGGTCGAGCCTGCTCGAACTCTCCGGCAGAAGCCGCATGTATCCAAATTCTGGGGCTCGGGTCTGTCGTATTCGCTGCTGCTTCAAGTTCTGTGAAAAGGTTTTTCCTCACGAAGAAAAAAGTCTGCAGTTTCGGTAATGCCCTGCTGAATAATTTCAGAGATCCTGCTAAAAACGGTACTATTGTGTTGTAGAGAAATAGCTGCGGTGCCATGGTCATGTTAGCTCTGATGGAGAACGATCTCTTTGGTATTACCTAAACTGAGCGTCCCGATTCGTCGGGATGCTCAATAATAGCAAGTTTATTGAAAACAGTCTTATATACTGTTCGAAAAGAGTTAAAGAACCGTATTTGTTAAAATCCTTCGGGATTGTCGGTCATACCGAACCTGATTCGTTACAGGTGACTTTCGTCCCGACTGGTCGGGATACAGTGTCATTTCTTTCGTCTTGCATCTTCTGCATGATCGACAATCGATAAATTTAGGTATCACTATAAACTGGAATTTCAAAGCCTGTACCGTACTGTGTCCTACATGTTCCATGAACACGTCGCAGATATCCGGCTGGAGGTAAGCCGTGCAATCTTTTCCCGGTCTTTTCGCTGAATCGATGAATGCCGTTGCCCTGAACGAAGCTTATGCCGGGCAAACAGGAAAAGGGATTCGGCTTGCAAAACCTGTTCTTGATATCTGAATATGAAAAAAAGGATTTTTATCGCAATGCCTGCTGACGATGAGCTTCAGTCGAGAGCCTCTACTTTCAGGGATGCCCATTGCAAGCTTCCGGTTCGCTGGGTTCCCCTGGATACTCTCCATGTTACCCTGATACCCCCCTGGTATTGTGATGATGTAGAGGGGATTTTCGGAAAACTGCACGACCTTCTCGATGCCTTCAAGGCTTTCGATGTGTGTTTCAGTACAATATCGGTCGGGCCGACGCTCAGGAAACCCCGTCTGATCTGGGCATCGGGTGGCGTTCATGATGGTTTGGGTAAACTTCAGGAAAAACTCTCATGCCTTGTCGAACCGAGTTTCAGCCAGCTGGAAAGGGCTTTTCTGCTGCATGTCACCCTTGCCAGGATAAAAAAAAACCAGAAGATATGTCTGGTTCCCGAAATCATAGACTGGAAGGTTACGTTTCATTCTGTTCGCCTCTACGAGTCGATACTGCGTCCTCTTGGAGTTGAGTACCGGGTCTTGTGTGAGGTTGAACTCGGAGCGGAATAAAAACGTATATTACAGGTGGTGCGGGAAATCTGCTGCAAGTGAAAAACCCTATGTATATTGCCGAATCAGCCTCTCCTGAACACCAAGCTCGAAAAACCAAGGAGGATATACCCCATGAAACTGCATACGGTCATTTTGGCACTGGTCTTGTTTGTCGTGGTCTTGTTTGCCGCAATAAACTGGGAGCTTTTCGCTCGACAGGACAGCATCAATTTCATTTTTGTCACCGTCGAAGCCCCTCTGGGATTTATCATGCTGGGTACGGTTGGGATTTTAAGCGTTATTTACCTCCTTTTTATCGGAAGGTTGGAAGTCGCTTCAATGTTCGAAGCTCGTAAATGCAGCAAGTCGCTCGAAGAGGCGCGTGAACTCGCTTTAAGCAAGGAAAAGAGCCGTATCACCGAATTGCAGAGCGCGCTTTCAGGACAGATAGATGCATTTAGGGAAAAGTTCGATGCATTGGAAAACAGGATCAAGGGTGTCGAAAGCAAGTTCAACGGCACCGAAAGCAAGATAGATGATATCATAAAGCGATTTGACGAAGAGGGTGTTTTTATTGTTCGTAATGAAGAGAAGAAAAAACCTGACAATGCCGACACCCAAAGCGATGAGGCATAGCATAGGGATGATGGTTTGAAATGAATAGAGTGACCTGTTAGTGTTTTGTATGATTAATTCGTACAATAAGCAGTGTCTCGGTCGCTGTGCTCAAGACAATACCGATGAAATCTCGAGTATCAGTGATGGAGAAAAAGGGAAGCAGAGCGACGAGAAACCTTTCTCATAGACGCCTTCCTGATATTTTACATCAACTTGCGGACATTACGAAAAAGCTCCTGTTACCGGTATTACCCTGTCGCATTGCTGTTTTTCAGGTTGTCCTCATACCAGGAGATAGATTTTAATGACGAAAAAACATGTTCCGCCAACCGGGTTCAGAGACCTTGGGCTTTCAGATCAGGTTCTCGGGGCTCTCGATGCTGTGGGTTACGAAACACCTACCCCCATTCAGCTTCAAACCATTCCAATTATTCTCGAAGGGGGAGATATTCTCGGCCAGGCTCAGACCGGTACCGGGAAAACGGCTGCATTTGCATTGCCGTTGCTTTCGACAGTCGATCTGTCCAAAGCTGAACCTCAAGTGCTGGTGCTCACCCCGACACGAGAGCTTGCGATACAGGTTGCCGAAGCCTTTCAGCGATACGCAGCCTGTATGGATGATTTCCATGTTCTCCCGATTTACGGAGGACAGGACTACAGTGGTCAGCTTCGGCGGCTGAAACGGGGAGTGCATGTCGTGGTCGGGACACCGGGAAGGGTTATGGACCATATCAGGAGAAAAACTCTTGTTCTTGACAGGCTGAGAACCCTCGTGCTCGACGAGGCTGACGAGATGCTTCGCATGGGTTTTGTAGACGACGTCGAGTGGATTCTCGACAAGACACCCGCCACACGGCAGGTGGCGCTGTTTTCGGCAACCATGCCTGCTGAAATTCGTCGTATTTCGAAGAAATACCTTCGTGACGTTTCGGAAATCGCGATCAAGGCGAAGAGTTCTACGGTCGAAACGATAACACAGCGATTTCTTCCTGTTTCAGGTCAGCACAAGCTCGATGCACTAACCCGTATTCTCGAGATCGAGCATTTCGACGGTATAATACTTTTTGTTCGTACAAAGACCGCCACACTCGAGTTGTCAGAAAAGCTGAGGGCGAGAGGGTATGCTGCTGCGGCACTCAACGGTGATATGGTTCAGAAGCATCGTGAAAAAACCATCGGACAATTCAAGGATGGCGAGTATAACATACTCGTTGCAACAGATGTGGCCGCAAGAGGTCTCGATGTCGAGAGAATAAGCCATGTCATCAATTATGATATTCCGACCGATACGGAAAGCTATGTCCACCGTATAGGTCGAACCGGCCGTGCAGGGCGAAGCGGTGAAGCGATTCTTTTCGTTACCCCTCGTGAAACATCGATGTTGCGAACGATTGAAAAAGCCATCAGGAAACGTATCGAAAGGATGGAGTTGCCATCGACCGAAAGTATCAACGACAAACGTATAGCACGTTTCAAGCAGCAGATCAGCGATACGCTTTCGACGGCAGATCTCGGTTTTTTCCGTGATCTTGTCGAGTCATATTGCTATGAGCACGAAGTGACAGCTATCGATGCGGCTTCTGCTCTGGCAAGTCTCTATCAGGGAGACAGCCCCTTGCTCATATCGGCAAAACCGCAAAAGCCTTCGCGGCAGAAAAAGGGTGGAATCTCTTCCGTAGATACCGGTAACAAGCGTTTTCAGCGGGAAAAAGATCCGCTTTACGAGGCTATCGATTATGAGCGGTACCGTTTGGAGGTGGGTGAGAAACATGGGGTGAAACCGGGGAACATCGCCGGTGCGATCATCAATGAAATCGGTGTCGACAGTGAAGCGGTAGGCCGGATCAGCATCTTTGATGATTACAGCACGGTTGAACTCCCTGAAGGCATGCCGAAGGATGTCTTGCGAGAACTCGGTAAAGCGTGGGTATGCGGTCAGCAGCTCCGTGCATCGAGGCTTTCAAAAGATTTTGGCGGCCGGAGAAAGCTTTCCGTAAAAGACAAGCGGAAACCGAAAAAGCGGACCAAACGTATATCCAGAGTCAAAGGTAAAAGAGGTTGATAGTGCTGCGGAGAAGGTTTTTTGCACGATAAACCGAATCTGTATTATTTTGTACAAGAGCCTACGGTATAAAAATCTCTTTTACAGGTTTCGGTTATGGATACACGAAAAGATGTTACCGAGAACTCCTCGAAAAGATTCAGCAATTCCCAGGTATTTGCCATTGGTCTCGGAATTTTTTTTGTTACGGTTGCGATAACGCTGCTGGCTTTACGTTTTTTCTTTTTTCCCGCACCGTTTGCACCGGTCGAGCTCAGTGAGCGTGAAAAGCTACAGCTTGCCGGAAAACTCGATAAAATAGAGCAGGCGAGTGGTTTATCGCTTGAAGATATGTTTGGCGCTGTAAAGGATGAGGAACTGACTGCTGACGGATTGCTCAAACCTGAACCCTACAGTGAAGAGGAAGGCAGTCGTGAAATCTACCTCTCGGAGCGAGAACTGAATGCTCTTCTGGCCAACAATACCGAACTCGCCCAAAAAGCGGCTATCGATCTTTCCAGAGATCTTATCAGCGCGAAACTATTGGTGCCGGTCGATCCTGATTTTCCAATTCTCGGTGGCAAGACAATCAGGGTACGCGCCGGCCTCGAGTTCGCTTTTCGAGAAGGCAGGCCGGTTGTGAAGCTCAAAGGGATAAGTCTTATGGGGGTGCCGTTGCCGAATGCATGGCTGGGAGGTATCAAGAATGTGGATCTTGCCGAGGAGTACGGTTTCTGGAGAGGTTTTTCAGGTGGTATCGATACGTTGGCCATTAGAGAAGGAAAAGTGTTCGTTCGATTGAAGGAGTGATATTCAAAGTTATGAAGCGTTAGGATCCTTATGTCGTTACAGTCTGTTGAACTCCTTGTTCCGATTATCCAAACAGCGATTGGACCGGTTATTCTCATATCCGGACTGGGGCTGCTGTTGCTGACCATGACCAACCGGCTTGGAAGAATAATCGATCGCTCCCGGTCTTTGTCCTGCGATCTCGATGCTCCTGAAGCTGCTCTCAGGAAAAGGGCTTCCATGGAAATCGATATCCTTTGGGCGAGAGCACGACTCATCCGGTTGGCGATTATGCTTGCATCCTTCAGCTGCCTTTTCGCTTCCCTCCTTGTGATCGTTCTGTTTCTTTCACCGCTCGTTTCGCTCGATCTGCCGTTACTGCTTTCTTTTTTGTTTATTTCCAGCATGGTCTGCCTGATTTGCTCCCTGCTGTTTTTTCTTCTCGATGTCAACAGAACCCTGGCCGCCTTGAAAATTGAATTGGAGAGTCACAAGGCCCGCCACTGTTCAGATTCTTCTGTATTACCATGAAAACATTTCTCGATTGTATCCCTTGTTTTATGAACCAGGCCTTGAAAGCCGGACGTTTCGCAACTGAAGATGAGAAAACCCTCAAGGATTTGCTTGCTGTTACAGGTGAAATGGTGCGCGAGATATCTTTTGATATGACTCCTCCTGAAATCGGCGACAGGATATATAAAGAGGTACGCCGACTGACCGGTGTAGACGATCCCTTTCTCAACGTAAAAAAAAAGAATATTCGGGAAGCCCTGGAGCTATATCCGGAGGTGAAAAAAAAGGTGGAAAACTCGTCGAACAGGCTGATGGCGGCAATTCGGATGGCAATAGCCGGTAACATCATTGACCATGGTGTCAATCGGAACTTTGATATTGCTGCTATGGTCGAACAGTGTATGCGGCAGGATTTTGCAATCTGTGACTTTGCAGCTTTTATCGAGAAACTGAAGCGTACTTCATTTGTCTTGTATATAGGGGATAATGCCGGAGAATCTGTTTTCGACAGACTGCTGATACAAGTGCTCGATAAACCGGTGATTTACGTGGTGCGTGAAGTTCCGGTGATCAATGATGTGACTATGGAAGATGCGCTTCTTTCAGGTATAGAAGGCGAAGCCGAAATCATTTCGTCAGGTTCGACGGCACCTGGAACATTGCTGGATCGCTGTAACAAAAGGTTCCTTGACTTGTTTCATTCTGCGGACCTGATCATCAGTAAAGGGCAAGGGAACTATGAGGCGCTTTCCGGGAAAGGAGAAAATATTTTTTTCATGCTGCGGGCGAAGTGTCCCGTGATCGCATCGCATCTCGGGGTGGACGTGGATGATATTGTTTTGAAAAACGGTTGACCGAAAGCGGCAATCATGGAAATAGAGTTTTACGGAGCTACCGGCAGAATTACGGGTTCCTGTCATATCGTGAGGATAAACGGCCGCCGGATTCTTCTCGATTGTGGCCTTGTTCAGGGTCTGCCTGAAGAAGAAGCCTTGAACAGAGAGGATTTTCCTTTTGATCCCAGGGCGATAGATGCCGTGGTGCTGAGCCATGGTCACATCGACCACTCCGGAAGATTACCGTTACTTGTGAAAAGGGGGTTCAGGGGGCCGGTTTACACCCATCCTGCCACCAGAGATCTCGCTCTTGTTCTCTTACAGGACTCGGCCAGGCTCAACGAACGGGATACGGATTATGAAAACAGAATCAGGCAGAAAAAAAAGCAGCCGCTTATCGATCCTCTTTACAGCGTAGAAGATGTTGTCGAAACGATAAATGTGATGCAGGGGTTGAGATACGGGGTGAAAAAAGAGATCTTGCCCGGTGTGGTGCTGCGGTTTCAGGATGCCGGTCATATTCTTGGTTCAGCAATGGTCGAACTCTGGCTTTCCGAAAACGGCAGGACGAAAAAAGTGGTTTTCAGCGGTGATGTTGGTCAGTACGATACGCCTATTCTCCATGATCCGTCTGAAATAGCCGATGCTGATGCGGTTATTGTCGAAAGCACCTATGGAGACAGGCTTCACAAAGAAAAAGAGCAAACCTTGCAGGAGCTTGCCGGGATTATCGGCAGTGCCTCCCATGAAAAGGGAAATATTCTGGTTCCGGCATTTTCAATCGGGAGGAGCCAGGAACTGTTGTATCTGTTCGGAAAATACGGCAAAGAGTGGGGGTTGGAGCGGTGGCAGATTTTTCTCGACAGCCCAATGGCTATCGAAGCCAGCCGAATATACTGGGACTATCCTGAGCTGTACGACGAAGAAGCCACCAAGTTTCGCCGTCGAATTCACGAGATGCCGAAACCCCGTAATCTCCGTTTTACCCGTCACTCGAGTGAATCCAAGGAAATCAATGCAATAGAGCATGGAGCGATTATCATTGCCGGGAGTGGTATGTGTAACGGTGGAAGAATCATTTACCATCTCAAGCACAATATCGGCCGTCCTGAATGTCATGTTCTCATCACGGGCTATCAGGCTGCCGGTACGCTTGGCAGGGAGCTTGTCGAGAGAGCTGAGACAGTTCGTATTCGCGGCGAAACGTTCAGGGTTGAAGCTGCTCTTCATACGGTCGGGGGACTTTCCGCCCATGCAGACCAACGTGATCTGTTTCGCTGGTTGAAAGGATTCGTTACGGCTCCACACGTCTTTGTCGTCCATGGGGAGCAACAGGTAAAACAACATTTCAGTGCATTGTTGCGAAGCGAACTTGGTTTGCGGGCACGTGTACCAGAGCCAGGAGAAACAGTGCGGTTATAGCGGTTTTGCAATCAATCGTAAAAGGAGATATCGGTCATGCGTGCTTTAATTGTTTCCGTGTTGTTCCTGCTTTTTCTCTCTGGTCCGGTTTTTGCCGAATCAGCCGAAACACTGATTGAGCAAGGTAGAGAGCGCTATGACCAGGAAGAGTATCACCAGGCTCTCGAGAGTTTCAATCGTGCCATCAAAGCCGATTCTCGAAATGCAAAAGCGAATTACCATCGTGCAAAAGCATTGTACAAACTCGAAAAATATTCTGAAGCACTCGAAAGTTTCAACCGAGCTGTTTCTCTTAAGAACGATTATCACAAGGCATATTACCGAAGAGGGAAAACCTACTATAAACTAGGGCGTTACAGCGAGGCGGTAGCGGATTATACCAAGGCGATCGAGATCAGGGATGATTATGCCAAGGCGTTCTACCGTAGAGGGCTTGCGAGACTTGCGATGGAAGATACCACGGGTGCCTTGAAAGATATCCGGGATGCAGCACAGCTCGGAAAGTCCAAGGCAGTTGAGTTGCTTGGAGAAATGGAACGGCAGAACTGAATGAGTGCTTTCTCGTTGAAAAAAGACGACTTGCAGAGAATTTGCTGTGCGCCTATCCTCTGGGATGAAAGGTTTTATGCACTTCCTTGACGAAAGAGCGGTCGATATGGGTATAGATCTGTGTGGCGATGATGGAACTGTGACCGAGCATTTCCTGGACAGCCCGAAGGTCTGCACCACCTTCCAGCAGGTGTGTGGCAAAGGTGTGGCGAAGCGTGTGTGGGCTTATTTTTTTTGTGATCGCAGCAACTGCGCTGTATCGGCGAACAATGGTGTAAGCCGACATTCGGGAGAGCTGTTTACCCCGAGCATTGAGAAACAGATAATCTCCGGACTCCGGTTTTGAGATATTCAACCGCAAATCCTGCTGATAACGTCTTACCCACTCGGTTGCGCTACGGCCGACCGGAACGAGGCGTTCCTTTGACCCTTTACCGAAAATTCGGGCAAAACCGGCGTCGAGATAACAATTGCTTTGCTGCAGGTTGACCAGTTCGCTTACACGAACGCCGGTTGCATAGAGAAACTCGAGCAATGCCTTGTCCCGTAAACGGTATTTTCCGGGAGGATCTTCCTGCATCGGAGCATTGATGAGCCTGAAAACTTCGTCAACAGTCAATACTGTCGGCAGATGCTGAGCGGGTTTTGGTTGATGAAGGTTTTCCGTTGCGTTGATTTCGATGATGTTTTCGCGTACGAGGAACTTGTGGAAAGAGCGGATGGCGGAAATGTTTCTTGCCACTGAACGCGCTTCCAGTCCTGCATCGTGAAGCTCGACAATGAAAGATTGTATGTGGGTAAGGGTGATTTCTGCAATCGTTTTTTTGATGGCCTCTGCATACAGAAGGTAGCGGTACAGATCGTTAACGTAAGATGCTATCGTGTGTTGAGAAAAATTTCTTTCGAGCGTCAGGTAGTTGACAAAGCTTTCAAGATGACTGCTGTATGGTTCTTTCAAGGCTTGCATTACGGGTGAAGTCAAAATTCAGAAGTAAAGAAAGCGTACCATGTTTTATGTCGATTCTTTGTGCTCATACAAGCAAAAGCTGTTATGCTCTTGCTGTTCAACGGTCCCGGCATTTCGGACTCGACACTTCAACGTTTCTTTCTCAAGCGTTGTGCAAAGCCGCCATCAAAGCCTTCGTGCTGTCCCGGTAGGGTCAGAAAGGAACCGGGGTGAGCAGTTTTCTGCTCGCGGAAGATAGCCTGAAACGTTTCTGGCGGCGATTCTCTTGAAAAGTCAGGATGGCTTTTCAGGAAGCGTTCTATCTGAAGAGCGTTTTCCTCGGGTTCCACGGAACATGTGGCATACACCAGAACTCCTCCTGGCTTCAGTATATCTGCAGCATGGTCCAGCAGTTCCGACTGCAGGAGCGTCAGCTCCTTGAGCTTTTCGGGTGACATTCTCCAGCGAAGTTCCGTTTTTTTTCCCAGAACACCGGTTCCCGTACATGGAGCATCGAGGAGTACCGCATTCGGAGGTTTTTCCGGGCGAATTGTCCTTGCGTCCGCAACAACAGTTCGTATGATCGTTATGTCGAGCATATTGGCTCGTTGTATGATTTTTCTACACTTGTTGGGGTAGCGGTCCACTGCGATCAGGGTACCTTTGTTCTGCATCATTTCAGCGAGGAACGTGGTTTTTCCTCCCGGAGCGGCGCACATATCCAGTACGGTATCTCCAGGCAAGGGGCCCAGCAGCAGGCAGGGGATAGCCTGTGTCGGGTTCTGCACAGTCAGCAGCCCAAGGTGGATGAAAGGCTTACACGCATCGAAATCTCTTGTGAGGATGAACCGCTTTTGCATGCAAGTGCTGAAAGCAACCGATGCATCTTTCAAAGCGGCAAACATGGTTTCAGGGGAGGTTTTCAACGTATTGATGCGTAGTGCCGTCAGAGGCGATGCATTATTGCAGCGAAGCATCGATATTGTTTGCTCTTCACCGTATGTGTCCAACCATCGTTCGACAAGCCATTGCGGATGCGACTGTTCTATCGAAAGCCGTTTAGAAAGCGGCATTTTTTCGAGCGTTTCATTGAAGGTCGAAGCTGGTTCGGATGCGATTTTGCGGAGCACTCCGTTAACGATTCCGCTGATGTGCCGCCCTTTGTATTTTCTTGCGAGTTTGACGCATTCGTCGACAGCGGCCCAGCCAGGTATTTTATCGAGGAACAGCAACTGGTAGGTGCCGAGGCGCAAAATGTTCTGCAGTACCGGGGCAGCTTTCTTGAAATCATGATGATAGTGAAGGCTTATCATGAAATCGAGTTTCAACCTGAAACGCAGAGTACCGTTGACGAGTTCTGTGGCAAGAGACCGGTCGTTTTTGTCGGGGTTGTGTTTATCAAGCAACCGATGGAGTGACTGTTCGGACTTGATGTTGTTTTTTTCCGTTTCCTGTAATGCCAGGAGTGCTATCTCTCTTGCTTGCATGAAAAAGTGACAGATTCATGAAATGGTAGTTTCACATTGCTCCGAAATAACGAGCATACGTACAATAAAACAATTTATTCGAGGTACAGGCGGTTTGTAAAATAATATTCTCTGTTGTAGATTGAGACCAACCAGAGTAGTTCTTTCTCTACGAGTTTATAAGCTATCATCCAGAAAGGTGGAGGGACTGGCCCTGAGAAGCCTTGGCAACCGTCGTTAGTGATTGGTGCCAAATCCATCCCGGACAGAGAGTGCGGGGAAGATGATCGTATGTACATGCTGTGTATTCATACCATTTTCCAATCTTCGTTCTAATTTCTCTTTCTGATTCCAGCTTAGAGGATGATTGCATGAAATCATCTATTAGCGTCTATCATGAATCAGCCATATTCCTCCTACCGGTTTGAAACACTCCAGGTTCATGCAGGACAGGAGCCAGACCCGGCAACGAACTCCTGTGCAGTTCCAATCTATCAAACAACATCGTACGTGTTCGACAGTCCGGAGCACGGGGCGAATCTGTTTGCGCTCAAGGAGTTCGGCAATATCTATACCCGACTCATGAATCCCACTACGGATGTGCTTGAAAAACGACTTGCTGCGCTCGAGGGAGGTAAAGCGGCGCTTGTCGTTGCGAGTGGTCATTCAGCGCAGTTCATAGCATTGAGCAATATCTGTGAAGCCGGTGATTCAATCGTATCTTCCAGTTTTCTGTACGGTGGGACGTACAATCAGTTCAAGGTGTCTTTTTCACGACTTGGGATCGATGTCAGGTTTGCAGAGGATCTTCAGCCGGAAACGTTCGAAGGTCTGATCGATGAAACGACAAAAGCCATCTATCTCGAATCGATAGGGAATCCCGCTTTTCATGTCCCTGATTTCGAAGCGGTTGCACATGTCGCACATACAAACGGTATTCCTTTGATTGTCGATAACACGTTCGGTTGTGCCGGCTATCTCTGCAGACCTCTCGATCACGGCGCCGATATCGTGGTTGGTTCTGCAACGAAATGGATTGGCGGGCATGGTACTTCCATGGGTGGGGTCATCGTCGATGCAGGGGCTTTCGACTGGAGCAATGGAAAGTTTCCTTTTTTTACAGAGCCTTCACCAGGTTATCACGGTCTCAAGTTTCACGAAACATTCGGTGAGCTTGCTTTTATCATCAGGGCGAGAGTCGAAGGGTTGCGGGATTTCGGGCCGGCTATCAGCCCGTTCAATTCGTTTCTTCTGCTTCAGGGACTCGAAACCCTGTCGCTCAGGGCACAGCGCCATGCCGATAACACCTTGGCTCTCGCTCTCTGGTTACTGGAACATCCGGCAGTTTCCTGGGTAAACTATCCAGGTCTTCCAGATCATCCAACGCATGAAAATGCAAAAAGATATCTTGCCAATGGTTTTGGTTGTGTTCTGACGTTCGGTGTTGAAAAGGGATATGAAGGAGCCATCGAGTTCATCGACAGTGTTACACTCGCCAGTCACCTTGCCAATGTCGGTGATGCAAAAACATTGGTTATTCATCCTGCATCGACGACACATCAGCAGCTCAGCCAGGAGGAACAGGCTGCTGCCGGAGTCGGCAGGGATATGGTCAGGGTTTCGGTCGGTATCGAGCATATCGATGATATAAAGAGTGATTTTGAGCAAGCCTTTTCAACATTGTGAGAAAAGGTTGGAGGAAGTCGAAAAAAGAAAAGCGGTATGTCCTGAAAGGGATACATGAAAAGGTTTTCCCAATTTGAAAACGAATAATCGGGGATGGAGTATATCGATAGCATATCTGAAAAGACAGGATTTTTTGTCAGTCGTAAACCTTTCAGCCTCGAGCTCGGGGGTGAACTGCCGGAAACGACTATAGCGTATCGCACCTGGGGTACTTTGAACCGGGAGCGAAACAATGTAGTGCTCATCTGTCATGCATTGACCGGTTCGGCCGATGCCGATGCCTGGTGGGACGGCATGTTCGGTGAGGCGATGGGTTTCGACGATACTGAAGATTTCATTATCTGCAGCAATGTACTCGGCAGTTGCTACGGTACGACCGGACCGCTTTCCCGCAATCCCCTGACCGGCAGACGTTACGGGCCTGATTTTCCTGCGGTGACTATCCGTGACATGGTGAGGCTTCAGCGGTTGTTGCTCGATGAACTGGGCATCCGGCAGGTGAAGCTGGTTGTCGGAGCATCACTTGGTGGAATGCAGGTTCTCGAATGGGGATTCATGTTCCCTGAAATGGTTCGTGCGCTGATGCCGATGGGCGTGTCCGGGCGGCATTCGGCATGGTGTATCGCCCAGAGTGAAGCCCAGCGTCAGGCAATCAGTGCGGATCGGGACTGGAATGACGGATGGTATGAGCTGGATGCTCCGCCGGCAAGGGGGCTGGCGGCCGCCCGTATGATGGCGATGTGTTCCTACCGGAGCTTCGACAATTTCCAGGAACGTTTCGGGCGTGAAAAAAAGGACGATGCTACCTTTCAGGCTGAAAGCTATCTTCGCTATCAGGGTGAGAAGCTCGTCAACCGTTTCGATGCAAATACCTATATAACCCTTACCAGGGCAATGGATACTCATGACGTGTCACGCGGGAGAGGAGACTACAAAAGGGTACTCGAGTCTCTTGCGATGCCTGTCGAGGTGCTTTCTATCACCTCGGATATTCTTTACCCGAAAGAGGAGCAGGAAGAGCTTGCAGAGCATATTCCCGAAAGCCGTATCGAGTATCTCCATGAATCATACGGGCACGATGCGTTTCTCATCGAGGTTGACAAAGTCAGCCGCCTGGTGAAAGCGTTTCGGGACAAGATAACGGCAAAAGACAGCTCGGCAGCCTAAAGGCATTTTCATAACAGCCTTTAGGTTCAATCTCTGCGTCGTGTTCGGATTTCCGGGGCTTACCGTATTTTATAGACGCTCCACTCCGGTTTTCGATCACTTCTTGGTCTTGAACACAACGCTTTATTCTCAGGATGCCTTTTCGGAGTATCCTTGTTTATCGTGCAACAACCATTTTCCTGTTGTTTTTTGTGAGACACTATTTTATTACGTTTTATGGTTCAACGATATGTTTTTCGATTTGATTGATTTAAATCTGCATCATTCATGCCCAACGACCAGCCCCAACAACTGTCCGGCACTTCGCTGGATATAGCCGCCGAAAACCGCAGTCGCCTGAAACAGCTTTTCCCCTCTGTCTTCACCGAGACGATCGACGACCGGGGAAGACCGAAGGAATCGATCGATTTCGAAAAGCTCAAGGCCGAACTCGGCACGTTCAGCGACCTGTTCGAGTCACGTCGGGAGTACTACGGCATGAATTGGCCGGGGAAAAAGGACGCGCTTCGGCTGATTCAGCAGCGGAGCCATGCCACGCTCAAGCCCTGCCGGAAAGAGTCGGTCGATT
>OFEN01000010.1_pt1 | contig 98346 bp, 93 predicted proteins | sample 1521081 | NCBI WGS metagenome assembly OFEN01 (sample SAMN04272335, study PRJEB24112) | coral metagenome | biome: Coral reef; feature: Shallow seawater; material: Coral tissue | host: Coral | place: China: South China Sea | collected 2014
ATGACAAGCGGCACAAAGTGGTGCATGAGGTGAAAAAATCCGACAAGATGGAGGAAGCCCATATCTGGCAACTGAAGTATTATCTGTATTACCTAAAGAGTTCGGGAGTGACCGATGTGACCGGAAGGCTTGACTACCCAAAGCTTAAGAAAACTCTTCAGGTTGAACTGACAAAAGATGATGAGCAGAAAATCCAAGGGATTTTCGACGATATGACAGTCATTGTCGATCAGGAGAACGCGCCGGAGCGGATTAACAAGAAATTCTGTAAAACGTGTGCATATTATGAATTTTGTTGGGCTTAGCATATATATGCATTGATCAGTATGTCGTCAAGTAGTCTCGATGAGCCTGTTTGAAATCAAAAATGCTCCTGAAAAAGCCAGCCTTGGTTTTCTATCTCCCTTGAAAGTAATAAATTAAAAATGTCGTCAGGGTTTCGGGTTTTTCCGGTCATTGCACCTTGACGACAATTTCTGGCGATTTTAATGATCAGACATCAATAAAATCGCTACTCTCCTGCCGAATACATTAAGGCTTATAATTGCACCAATGTGGAATTGAAATTTTGGCCGGTCGGCAAAGCAAACTATAATTTACAATCTTATAATTGCACCAATGTGGAATTGAAATTGCATATACACGCTGTTCGGAGGGCATAACGATCATCTTATAATTGCACCAATGTGGAATTGAAATTATTGGGGGCTCCGGGACTACAAGATAAAACCCCAAACTTATAATTGCACCAATGTGGAATTGAAATTTGGTTGAGCCATTTCGCCGCCAAGCCTGAGAAAAGCTTATAATTGCACCAATGTGGAATTGAAATGGGGCTGCAAAACATTGCCACACTTGGCATGATGAGGCTTATAATTGCACCAATGTGGAATTGAAATTCGTCATCAAACTGGATTCGCATTTGGCGTTCAGTCTTATAATTGCACCAATGTGGAATTGAAATGTAAACCAGCCGGACTTACTACCATGGCAGGCGATCTTATAATTGCACCAATGTGGAATTGAAATGAATATATTGAGATAGCCAGAAACAGGATAAAGCAGCTTATAATTGCACCAATGTGGAATTGAAATCTTTTAAGTGATGTAAGCAATAACCGTCATCATACGACTTATAATTGCACCAATGTGGAATTGAAATTCTGTTTGTCGTGTCTTTCCTGGCTGCCTACTGACGGGCTTATAATTGCACCAATGTGGAATTGAAATGAAGTTTATTCAGGTGCAACGACACAAAAGCAGGCAACTTATAATTGCACCAATGTGGAATTGAAATTACTGTGTCATGATTATCTCCGGTTAGTTAGTATTACTTATAATTGCACCAATGTGGAATTGAAATTGGTATTGGGATCGATTTTGACCGCGTCTTTGAATATCTTATAATTGCACCAATGTGGAATTGAAATGAATTTGCCCAATCATAGCAAGTGCCCTTTCTGGCGCTTATAATTGCACCAATGTGGAATTGAAATTGAAAGCACTTTTTTGCTTAGGAGCGACTTATAGTACCTTATAATTGCACCAATGTGGAATTGAAATGCATTAATAAACTTGTATTGTCCCGTGCGTTGCGCACTTATAATTGCACCAATGTGGAATTGAAATGTTGCTTGTCCTGCGCGGCATTGACGACCATCATGGCCTTATAATTGCACCAATGTGGAATTGAAATTGTTTGCCGCATCAGCCACTAAACCGGCTTGAGCACTTATAATTGCACCAATGTGGAATTGAAATCTCATAGGCACAGGCACGAGTATTTCGCCAGCCATAGCTTATAATTGCACCAATGTGGAATTGAAATGCGGGCCGTGCTCTTTGCCGCGTTGTCTGGGCTCAGGCTTATAATTGCACCAATGTGGAATTGAAATACGGTCTTCGTACTGCTTTTCTTCGTTTACAAAGGTCTTATAATTGCACCAATGTGGAATTGAAATTAAAACCACGATAGATCATGAACCCTAATGTGAAACCTTATAATTGCACCAATGTGGAATTGAAATGCAGAATACGTTGCAGTACGGCGGGATCGAGGTGCGGGCTTATAATTGCACCAATGTGGAATTGAAATTTTGACTGCGACTTAAGCGCGGAGCTGGCAGATAAAACTTATAATTGCACCAATGTGGAATTGAAATTTGAGTGTGTTCTCAAGCTCCGGGAGCACTCTATCACTTATAATTGCACCAATGTGGAATTGAAATTACTACGACTACGGAGCGGTGATACTGCCTGATAGCTTATAATTGCACCAATGTGGAATTGAAATTCGATTGAGCCGACGTTACAGGGTAATGTCATACAGCTTATAATTGCACCAATGTGGAATTGAAATGCGGTTCATACAGCGCCAGGTACGGCCGTATTCCCACTTATAATTGCACCAATGTGGAATTGAAATCAAAAACTTCTTCATACGTCTTCTGGGGTTCATCTGCCCTTATAATTGCACCAATGTGGAATTGAAATTGTCTCTTGTCGGCAAAGGGATTCGCTCTGCCGTTGACTTATAATTGCACCAATGTGGAATTGAAATAAGTCACTGTTTACGACGAATCGGGCTATGAGTTCCCTCTTATAATTGCACCAATGTGGAATTGAAATATGACCGGGGCAGTCGATGTCGATCTCGATGTCGCAGGCTTATAATTGCACCAATGTGGAATTGAAATTGTAATTGGCCCGGTTGCAACAAACTTGTTTCGTATCTTATAATTGCACCAATGTGGAATTGAAATTCAATAGTATCGTGTTCGAGGCTGTCTATCTCCGTCTTATAATTGCACCAATGTGGAATTGAAATTGAATTCTGAGGAGTAAAGGCTACTATGCTGTTGTATCCTTATAATTGCACCAATGTGGAGTTATGAAATGATGTAGTCAGGACGTTTGAAAGCGGTCGCACCCCTCGTGGGTGCGCGGATTGAAACTGAAAAAGCCTTTACTTACGCGAAAGCTTAATGATGTATCAAGAAATAGCGGGAAGGGTAAAGTGTATTCTAAAGTGCCTTACTTAACAGTTTTTGTAAAATCGAGTATTCGCTCTATGGTTTTTTTCCATGGTTTCTATAGCCCAAATGAGGCCGTTGTTCATTGTAAAATTTAAGCCATTTGTCGAAGTCAGTCTGAAGTGACTCCAGGCTGGAATACACCTTTTCCCGCATCTTGATCCTGAAAAACTCGTCCAACATCGTCCGATTGAATCGCTCGACAAATCCGTTAGTCTGTGGATGCCGTACACGGGTGCGACGATGCTTGATATCATTCAATTCCAGATACAACTCATAGGGATGCTGTTCGTTACCGCAGAACTCTCTACCGTTATCGGTCAGGATATTTTCAACGGTTAGCTTGTGTTTATGATAGAACGGCAAAACGTCATTATGCAGCACTGCCGCAGCAGCTTCTGCCTGTTTGGAGACATGCAAGAATCCGAACGCGTAGCTGCACCAGGTATCAACGACAACATGCATGTAGACTCTGCCAACTCCTTTGAATGAACCGACCAAAAAGGTGTCCTGATTGAGCAGTTCTCCGGGTTTGCTGCTTTCAACATGTCGTTCCTTGAACTGTGGATTCTGCTTTTCGATAAAAGTAACCTGTTCAGCCGTTAATTCGATTGGCTCTTCTGCCTGCCTTTTTTCCATGGCCAGCCATCGATCATACCGACTGCCGAGCCCTGCTCGTTCAAGGATTTTCTGGATGGTCACAAAGCTGACCTGAATGCCGTCAGCTTTCAACAAGGATTCCAGATAATTCGGGCCTCGGCTTGGATGAGTCATGGCTAAGGCCACGATTTTCTCAACGGTCTCGGGCGGGGTGGCATTCGGGTGATGCTTAGCTATGGGAGGAAGATCTCGCAGCCCCTCCATGCCATGAGTCTGAAATCGACGTTTGTATTCGTAGAACTGGGTGCGTGAGACACCCCTTTGACGGCATGCTGCGGAGACGTTGCCTAATGCTTCAGCCAATTCCAGCACGGACATTTTGTGCTTGATGACCTTTTTCTCAGCGTTCATAATTCCCTCCTCGCGTTATCTCTTGCTTGAAAGATAACTGTTCGGCGAGATACTTAAGAATACAGGTAAAGGATCTATAAAAATGATGAGGCAAGGTTCGCGGGTCCAGATGAGGTTCCCTGGGCTTCTCCTGTCTGCCAAGGGAACATCCCTACCTCGTTGTTATCCTAACAAAAAAACAAGTATGCAGGATTAGGGTGACGGTTTTCAGCAGGTAAAACAACTCTTTATGTCATTATGCGGATAGGGGACGTTGTTCGGTAAGTCAAATAAATACATCTATCAAGCACCATTTATCACATATTCCTGATCAGCAGGACACTGAACGAAAATCACTCCCAGTCATTGTATCCCAATCAATCTGAAACAGGCGTGCATCTGGTCCTACTGTTTGTGAAGGGTTAGCGGCTTACAAGTCGATGAAAAACGGGGATTTTATTGTATTTTAATTCCACTAAATCCATATATAATTAGTTGCTTACAACGTAAACCCATATAAAAAAGGAATTATGGCAAATACAGCACCCGCTGCCAAACCAGCAGCTCCAGCAGCAAAAGCGGCCCCCGCCGCAAAATCAGCAGCTAAAGCAGCAAAAGAAGCTCCTGTTGCAAAATCAGCCCCGGCGAAAAAGCAGGCGCTTCAAGGAAAGAAAGCTTCAAATATGGAGAAGCCTCTGAGGATGGCGCGAATCAATACAGGGTTAGAAAACAAGTACCGAAACGTCTGAAATTCCTCAACGATTTCTGTTCCCCGTTTACCTCTGAGGGGAGGTTAACCTGGATGGGTTGTTGTTTTCCTGCCTTCTATTATAAAGCTTTCCTTTCGGATTGCGAGACCGAGTGCACTTGCAGTCGGTAGTGAAAACTTTTGGAAACAAAGCCTTCAGGATGACCGCAAATCAGATATTTTTTCCTTTTATCAACCGCCAGGAAATAGTAGAACAGGAGAAAATATGATGATTCAGATGGCTTTGCGTTTTACCGGAACCTTCTTGCTTTTGCTGTGTCTCGTCCTCGATGCCGGTGCGGCGACGCATCTGGCTCCCCTGAAAAAACCAAAGAAGGGGAACGTCATCTTTTTCCATCCTGACGGGACCAGCGTCTCGCACTGGACGGCCGCACGCATGACAATTGCCGGCCCAGACGGTACGATCAACTGGGACCGCCTGCCCAACATGGCTGTTTACCGTGGACACATGAAGACATCGCTTACCTCCACATCGCACGGTGGCGCCACCACTCATGCGTTCGGGGTGAAGGTCGACCCGGATTCCTACGGCATGGATCGAGACCGTCCGCTGACAGCGCTTTCCGGCAAGCCGATGAGCATCATGAAGGAGGCTCTCGAATCCGGGATAGCAGTCGGCGTCGTCAATTCCGGCAATATCCACGAGCCCGGCACCGGTGTTTTTCTCGCTTCGAGCAAGAGCCGTTGGAACGGGCAGGACATCGCGCGCCAGATTGTTTTCAGCGGTGCACAGGTCATTCTTTCCGGGGGCGAACGATGGCTCCTGCCGGAAGGCGTGAAGGGTCGCCACGGGACGGGTGAGCGCACAGACGGAAAGGACCTGATTGCGGAAGCGAAAAAGCTCGGTTATACCGTTGTCTATACCCGTGAGGAGCTGGCGGCGCTGCCCAAGGACACGAAGCGTGTTCTCGGTGTTTTCGCCCACCATCATACGTTTCACGACCAGAAGGAGGAGCAGTTGCGGGAGCAGGGTCTGCCGCTCTATGAGCCAGACGCTCCGACGGTGGCTGAAATGACTGCTGCGGCGCTCGAAATCCTCTCTCGAAGCGGCAGGCGTTTTCTGCTGGTTGTCGAGGAGGAGGGCACCGATAATTTCGGCAACGTCAATAACGCTGCAGGCAGCATTGAAGCGTTGCGCCGGGCCGATGCCGTTTACGGTGTTGCCCGCGACTATCTCGGGCGTCATCCCGATACGCTCCTGCTGACAGCTGCCGACAGCGATGCGGGCGGCCTCGAGGTTATCGCGGTTTCACCTGATCTCGCTACGAAGCCCCTCCCCAAGGTTACAAGGAACGGTGCGCCGTTGGACGGGCGGGACGGGACAGGTTCCCTGCCCTTTCTTGCACAACCTGATCAGTTCGGACAAAGCCTGCCGTTCGGCATCGCCTGGTCCGGTTTCGAGGATGGTGCCGGGGGAATCCTTGCACGGGCCGAAGGCCTCAATGCGGCAGCGCTGCAAGGTGGCAGTTGCGACAACAGCGATATCTACCGGCTGATGTATCTCACCCTGTTCGGACGTCCAGCCGATTCCGGAAAATAGGGGATGCTGTTCAATAGGTGAAGAGGTTTGTTTGGTTTTGGTGTGTGCGAGTGCCAATTCCGTTTTATCGGAAAAACGTTATATTTAAGTAAAAATAAGAGGCTAACCTTTCTTTTATGGGCAGCGTTCCCTGCATTGCTGCTGCTCAGTTCCAGCCCGGCTTATCTGTCTATTTGTTGTTACATTCATTGATTTTCGCCAAGCTGTAAAGGCGTTGCATGGTTTTTTTCTGCAGTATCCCGTCGTTGTTTTCACTCACCATGAAAACACAGCGTGCCATATTTTTGCAGTACCCTTGGTTTTTTCATAACCATTTATCAAGGAGGTTGCCATGCGAGAACAAAAAGCCATAACCCTCTATCTTGCAGGATGGCAGAAGCGGATGATCCGGGATCATGTAAAAGCATCTGCCCGGATTACAAGGCTGAAATTCAATCCCAGAATTCCCAAAAAAGAGTGGGTCATGTATCGCCAGCCTGTGTTGGAGAAGGTCAAGCAGGGGGCTTGGAACCTTTACCTGACCGACGAGCAGATTCTCCATGTGACCGAGGCTTTGGGGATCAGCGCCAAGATATCGGCATTGAACGTCACTCCTGAAATGCTCGAGTCCGGGGTGGTCGTTTTCGAGTAGAACATCAGGCATAAAAAGGGCGGAGGCGGTTTGGTGCCGCTTCCGTACCCGCCGTGCTTGAAACGCTTTGCCGCCGGAAAAGTTTTTATACTCAAGCGGCCTACAAACCCGATGACAACCAGCTCATGACGGACAATGGTTCACCGGACAGGTATATATTACATGGCTGCAACTGGGAACTCACGCTCCGGTGTACTCTGCATTGCATGCATTGCGGCTCCCGTGCCGGAAATGCCCGTCCGGGCGAGTTGACTCTTGAAGAATGTTTGCCGGTTGCTGACGAACTGGTTGCGCTGGGATGCCGGGAGGTCACTATGATCGGGGGAGAGGTTTTCCTGTTCAAAGGATGGGAAAGGCTTGCCGGGCATCTCTCGGCACAGGGCGTGGCAGTCAATATCGTCACGAACGGCTACAGTGTCGGTCCACGTGAGGTCGAACAAATACGCAGCGCCGGCCTTGTGAATGTAGGTGTTTCCATTGACGGCATGGAAGCCAGCCATAACAGAATACGCGGCAGAAACGATGCGTTTGACAGAATACGGAGAACTCTCGAGCTGCTGAACAGGGAAAACATTACGACTGGTGCAGTGACCAGCCTTTTGAGCCTGAACTGCGATGATCTCGACGACCTGTACCGGTTTCTCGTCGAACATGGGGTTCAGGTATGGCAACTGCAGTTGGCGAGTGCTATGGGCAACATCGCCGGACGGCGGGAGTCTCTTGTGAGTTCGGAGCAGGTTGCGGACATCACCGAATTCATCCGGGACAAGAACCGGGAGCGGAGGATGGTGGTCATTGCAGCGGACAGCATCGGGTATTTCGACGATAACGAGGTTTACATCAGGGGCTTCTCATCCCCGGTTTGCTACTGGAGCGGATGCGCTGCAGGGATTTCAAGCATTTTCATCGACAGTGTCGGCAACGTGAAAGGGTGCGGTGCGCTTTATTCCGATGTTTTTATCGAAGGCAATGTCAAAAAGACACCGTTGTCCGATATCTGGCATGATACGGAGGCGTTTGTCTACAACAGGAAGTTCTCAACCCGCCAGCTTGCCGGAAAGTGCAGAGAGTGCGATGTCGGCAATGTCTGCAAGGGAGGCTGCCGTTCCTCGAATTATTTTTCTTCCGGTAATCTCCATGAGAGCGCTTTCTGCTGCAGAGAACTGTGATGAGAGTCTCTGGCGTCGGTGGTGCTGTTTGGTGTAATTTCAAGCACATCGTCCGGTTTGATCGTTGCTGTTTCAGCAACCCGTAACGGGATAGTGGAAAATTTTATGCCGAAAACAGAGGCTTTTGATCGATATAGTGCGGAGTACGATGACTGGTTTCGTAAACATGCTGATCTCTATCAAGCGGAACTTGAAACGATTCGGCTTTTGATGCCTCCGCCGGGATCGGATGGGATCGAGGTTGGTGTCGGTTCAGGCAACTTTGCAGTTCCCCTGGGGATACAGGTGGGAGTGGAGCCTTCGGAACAGATGGCAGCCAAAGCCAAAAAACGTGGTATCGAGGTATATAGTGGCGTAGCCGAAGCGTTGCCGTTTGGTGATGGCATGTTCGATGTTGTACTGATGGTAACAACTATTTGCTTTGTTGATGATGTCCTGTTGTCGTTTCATGAGGCATTGCGGGTTCTGAAGGAAGGCGGTTGTGTTATTGTCGGTTTTGTTGACAAGGAAAGTGGCCTTGGGAAAGAGTATTCAGCACATAAGCAAGAAAGCAAGTTTTACAGGGAAGCTGTTTTTTACTCTGTTTCGGAGGTACTGCAGCTTCTTCGGGAGGCTGGATTTACAATCGCCGCTGCCCGCCAAGCACTGATTCCCGGAAAATCGCCCGCAATCATTCTTGAGGGTTATGGGAAAGGGGCTTTCGTTGCTGTTAAAGGGATTAAAAAAGGTATAGGGAAATGAGGAAGATGTTTGATGCATGCCGAAACAAGTTCGATCTGTCGGATCTTTTGATTGCCCATAATGCTGTATGGTCAGATGAAAGTGAACAGGTATTGACATTTGACAAAATAGCTGCAAGGTCAGCGTTGTTTTTACTGCTTGAGTAGTGTTCTTGTTTTAACTGAGGATAGCCAGGATTCTGACTCGTTGATCGTTACATGCTACGCGTTGCTTTCTTCCGCGGCGCGCAGCAGGCGGTCCCGGATTGCTTGGCCGATGCCTTCCGGTGGCGGCATTTCGCAGAAGATAACCTCTATATTTTCCCGGTCGCACTCCCGGAAAAAGCTGAACAGTTTGTAGGCATATTCTTCAGGATCCTGGCACACAGCGGTTTTTGTGACCCCTTCGGGTGGGGCGGAGAGGCCGATCCAGGCGCTTTTTTTGGCTTCCTTGCAGCCGGGGAAGCTCGGACCGCAGGGTTTGACCTGCGCGGAAGGTGAGTAGTGTGGATACTTGAGCCCGGGGCTTTTGGGTTGCCGATGCTTTTGGGTTGTGGCCGCAATGGTTTCCGGAACATACTTTCTAAGTGATTCCAGGCTGACCGCTCCTGACCTGAGCAGCCGGGGATGGGTTTCCGAGCAATCCACGATCGTTGATTCAAGTCCTATAGTGCTTTGGGGGCCTTTAAGTACACAGGGTATTTTTCCTTTCAGGTCGTCATAAACAGCTTCCCAGTCGGTTGAACTCGGCCTGCCGGAAATGTTTGCCGAGGGAGCGGCAACAGGGTGGTTGCATCGTTTCAGGAACTCTGTTGCTACAGGGTGCGAAGGCCATCGTATGCCGACGGTTTGCAGTCCGGCTGTAACAAGAGGAGAAACAGCCTTGTTTTTTTTCAGTATCAGTGTCAGAGGGCCGGGAAAAAAGTATCGTATGAATGTTTCGGCGGTTTCAGGGATTTCCGATGCAACCTCCCGTATCTGTTCGGAAGAGTGGACATGGATAATCAATGGATTGTCAGACGGCCTGCCTTTTGCCGCGAAAATTTTTTCAATGGATGTTTCACTGGTAATGTCTCCGCCGAGTCCGTAGACAGTCTCTGTGGGAAACGCAACAACCTCACCCCGGTTGATCCATGCCGCGGCTATGGCAATTGATTCGGTAACTATGGTTTGCATAGGTATAAGCGAATAGGCTGATATTCCACGGGTGCTCAGGGATTCAGGGGCAGGCATCCAGCAACGGCAGCTTCTGCGGCAGAACGAGGAGATAGTACAGATAGCAGGCCAGGGCGCTTGCCAAAGGAATTGTAAGATTATCGTCGACTTTAAAACTGTTGATTCGCAATGAAAGGGCCTCTACGGCTGTTGCCACAAGAGCCGTTATAATTCCTGCAAACAGATCGAGTCTGGGAACTATGACCACAATGATAAGCGAAGATGCCAGAAATGCCAAGCTTCCCTCCAGGCTTTTTTCCCCTATGGTATGTTTCCCGAATTTTTTGCCGACAAGAGCCGCCATGGTATCCGAAATCGCAACCAGTGAAAAGCAGGTGATCGCAATGATTTTGGGGAAAAAAAGTACCAGAAGCAGGGCGGAAAGAGTAATGAATGTTGCACCGTTAAGCTGTATGCTCCCTTTTTCAAGTTCGTGTTCACGAAGCATCGGGTCAAAGGTGTTGTGATACCAGCAGGAGAGCGAAGGAATAAAGTTTTTCAGGAGATCGACCAGAAGAAAGCCTGAAAAAAGGGGAACCAGGAGTAGAAGCGCCAGTTCCCGGGTAATGATGCAATAGATTATGGCGATTGAGACAGAAGAAAGGTGAATGATCTTGCGAGCCAGTTCAAATTTGAAGTTCCGGTGGGGGGTTCCTGAATGCTTCATACTGTTTTTCTCTTTCAGACGTTTCTGCAGCGAATCTGTTGGTTCTCAATCACGGGAGAAAGATACGCAACTCTTTTATAACCAATACACGCATGCTGGAAAATTTCATGTACCTTTTCCGTTTCACGGATTGTTGGCAAGGAAAGTAATGCATCCTGGCTACTTTTTTTGTCCCCGATAAAAGGTTTATCTTGAGATCGTCTCGATCCGGTCAAACGATTTATTCAAGGAGGTCTTAAGTTGTTGCTATTCCAACCCGATGCACTGATTTTCCCCAATGTATAAAGAAGCAAGGAGAGTCGCTGCCATAGATCTGGGAACCAACTCTTTTCATATGGTTATTGTCGAAGAGAGTGAAGGGAAGGGGATTGTTGAAATAGACCGGGTCAAGGAGATGATCTGCATAGGACGGGGCAGTATTTCCACCAAAATGCTCGACGAAAAGGCAATGGAGTCGGGTATCACGACCCTGAAACATTTTCTGGTGCTTGCAGCACAGCAAGGGGTGAAGCCGGAGAACGTTATAGCATTTGCTACCAGTGCCATCCGTGAAGCGAAAAACAGAAATGTTTTTTTACAAAGAGTCAGGGATGAAACCGGTCTCAAAATCAAGGTTGTTTCAGGCCTTGAAGAGGCTCAGTTTATTTATTACGGGGTGCGTCATGCAGTAAAACTTGCTGCGGAACCGGAGCTGATTTTCGATATAGGCGGTGGTTCGGTGGAGTTTATCATAGCCGACCATCAAAAGATCTTTTTGCTTGAAAGCCGAAAGATAGGGGTTGCCCGTATGCTTGAGCGTTTCATCACGACCGATCCTGTATCTGATCGCGAACTCAGCCTGCTTGACCAGTTTTTTTCAGCAGAACTGTTTACTGCTGCTGAAAAGTCACGGGACCTGAACATTAAAAAAGCAATTGCTTCTTCGGGGACAGCGCAGAACATTGCCAGAATGATCCGGTCGATGGCAGGGCGCGACGATGAGGTAACGCTCAACCAGAGCTCGTTTACACGAAAAGAGTTTCAGAAGTTCTACAAGTCTGTCATAGCAATGACTGCGTCGGAAAGAAAAAAACTCACAGGGCTCGATGAAAAAAGAGTTGATCTGATTGTTCCCGGACTGGTACTGGTGAACGTTATTTTTTCCCTTTTCAAGCTCAAGGAGGTGGCGATTTCCGACTCGGCTCTGCGCGAAGGCATGGTTGTACATTACCTGAAAAACAACCGGCATGACAACAAGGGGCGGCAGGAGCAGCTCAATATTCGTCGTCAAAGTGTCATTGAACTCGGATACCGGTGCGGCTGGGACAAAAAGCATTCCGAGCAGATTGCCGCACTGTGTCTGCAGCTGTTCGACCGGTTGCAGCCGTTGCACGGACTCGATATTCATGATCGTGAACTGCTTGAATATGCAGCTCTTTTGCACAATATCGGAACCTTTATTGCGATTTCCTCCCATCACAAGCACAGTCAATACATCATTCTCAATGGTGAACTTCGCGGATTCGCTCCGGCTGAAATCAGCATCATTGCGAACGTCGCCAGATATCACAGAAAATCTCCACCGTCACAAAAGCACGATGCCTACACCCAGCTCAAGCCCAGGCAGCAAAGGGTTGTCGATGTCCTTTCCGGTATCCTCCGGATCGCAAACGGGCTTGACCGCGGCCATCGCCAGAATATTCTGTCCGTCGAAGCCGATATTGCCGAGAGCGGTGTTACTATCGGTCTGCATGCGATACATAAACCCGATATAGAAATCTGGGCGGCTGAAAGGATGAAATCCTGGTTGGAGACTGTGCTTGGAAAGTCTATTTGTTTTGAAGCCAGGGATGTTCATGAGAGATAGCCTGAACGGCGTGATACCGTCCGGCGGGTCCAATACGGTTTTGTTCGGTGGTTCTTTTCTGAAAAAAGATCCCGGTGACTTCCTGCTGTTTTCAGACCCGGCGGAAATTATTGAACTCAGGTCTTTTGAGGACACTCATTCCTTTTTCGGAAAACTCGGGGAGCGCCTTGCAGGAGGTTTCTGCCTGGCCGGGTATATAGGCTATGAAGCAGGTTACGGTTTCGAGCCCGAGTCCTTCGGCTCTTTTCGTGCCGGGGATAGCGGCCTGCCGCTTGCATGGTTCGGGGTTTATGGTGCTCCACGACTGCTGAATGAGGAGCAGACAAGGCAAATGATTTCCGGTGACTGCCGTTCCGGAGAACCTGTTTTCGACCTGACAAAGGAAGTGTATGCGGAAAAGATCGGGAAGATCAGGCAGCATATTGCCGCCGGGAATGTTTATCAGGTGAATTTTACCGGAAGGTATCGTTTTGATTTCGCAGGAAGCGTTCCGGGTTTGTTCGGGCGCCTTTCAGGAAGACAGCCGGATGTGTATTCGGCATGGTTGAATCCCGGAACATGTCACATTCTTTCTCTGTCGCCGGAACTGTTCTTCAGATGTAAGGGAAAGATTATTGAAGCCAGACCGATGAAAGGAACCTCGTCCAGAGGAACAGATGAGGAAGATGACAGGCTGAAACGCGACTGGCTGCAATCCGACGAGAAAAACCGGGCTGAAAACCTCATGATCGTCGATCTCTTACGCAACGACCTTGGAAAGATATGCAGGTCGGGTTCGGTTGAAACACCGGAACTGTTTGTCGTTGAAACCTATCCCACCCTTCACCAGATGGTGTCTGCTGTTCGGGGTGAACTGAAGGATGATTGTTCGCTTTACGATCTTTTTCGCGCTGTGTTTCCCTGTGGTTCGGTGACCGGGGCTCCGAAAATAAGGGCCATGCAGTTGATTCAGCAGTTTGAAGGTTCTCCGAGAGGCGTGTATACCGGTGCGATAGGCTACATGTTGCCTGACAGGTCAATGTGTTTCAACGTTGCCATCCGCACGTTGACGCTTCGTGGTGAACAGGGGGAATACGGTGCAGGTGGCGGCATCGTATGGGATTCAGATGCAGGTGAGGAGTTTGCGGAGTGCAGCCTGAAGGCCAAAATTCTCGACCCGCAACCGGACAGGGATTTCGGGATTTTCGAAACCATGCTTTTCAACGGTTCGTATGTCTGGCTGGAGAAGCATCTTTCCCGCCTTCAGCGCTCAGCTCTCGGTCTCGGCTTTTCTTTCAGCGGGGACAGGATTCGTCGGGAACTGGAAATACTTGCCGAACATGAGTTTGCCGCAGAGGGGCGGTACAAGGTCCGGCTCGAACTGCTGAGGGATGGCAGGTTGGAGATTGCTTTTGATGAAATTTCCGTGCAGCAGATGCATGTTCCGGTGCGCGTCTGCAGGTCATCGGTCGTTCTTGAGGCAGATGATCCGTTGAGGGGGCACAAAACCACCCGGCGGCAGCTCTATGACGAGTGTTTCCGAAAAGCGGTGGCTGGCGGGTATGATGAAGTTGTTTTCTGCAATGACAGGGGGGAAATTACTGAAGGAGCGATCAGCAATATCATTATTTTCAAAAACGGGTGGTATTATACACCGCAACTTGCCTCCGGTCTCCTGAATGGCATATACCGGCAATATTTTCTCGAAACCAGATACAATGTGCATGAGTCGGTGCTTACTATTGAGGACATTGAACGTGCCGACCTGTTTTTTGTCTGCAACTCCGTGAGGGGGTTGAAGAGGGCTGTGCTGTGTGAGGAAGTTGTGTAAAAGGCCGGCCTGATAGCTGAAAGAGTGGTTGATGCTGAATGGGAATAGCTGTATATTTTTACATAACCCATTGATTGAAAATACCTTAAATTCATCTACGCTATGCGAGACCATACACCTGATTTTAAACTGCGGGAGCTTTCAACGGTAAACAAGGAACTTATCAGTGAAGCGGTACGCCAGGTTCTTACCTGCCTGGCTGAAGACCGGCAGTTCACTTCCGACTCACTGCTTGAATTCTGGGTTGAAATTCCGGGTGTCAAGCGACCACGCGGTACTTACCGGGGAGGTTTTCTGATGCCCGACAGCTTTATCACCATTGCCGATTATTTCCAGGCCGGCAGGGACGTTCTCTCTCCTGCAAGGTCTCTCGATGATGTTGAAAGCGCCTGGGAAGAATTGCTTGACGAACTCTACTACCAGGTTGAGATATTTACTTCTCAGGTAGATTCCTCGAAAGGTGTTACCCTCGAACTATGGACCGGCCATCGCAGCAGGCCGGAAGGTGAATGGGTCTACGCGGTAGATACAAAGATCGAGCTGGTGTAAATACGGTGCAGCGCACCGGGTGACGAGACGGGTCAAGTGTCAAGTGTCATCGGGCTATCAAGCTCAAGCTGTCTTGTGGGGATAGTCACAGGCTGGTACGATAGGGCACTCCGAACACAGGGGTTTTCTGGCTTTGCAGGTATAGCGGCCATGCAGTACAAGATAGTGATGGAAGTTGATGACGTGTTCTTTCGGAAGGATCGCAATAAGGGCATCCTCTGTATCACGGGGTTTGTCGGTTTTTACCAGTCCGATCCGGTTTGAAACCCTTTGAACATGGGTATCCACAGGCATGACCGGTTGGCCGAAAGCGTTGCTGAGCACGATATTGGCTGTTTTTCTGCCTACTCCGGGAAGGCTTTCAAGCTCTTCTCGTGTTTTGGGAACCTCACCGTCATACGATTCCATGAGTATCTTGCTGGCTGCCAGGATATTTTTAGCCTTGTTGTTGTAATAGTTGATTGACCGGATAATTGTTTTGAGTGCATCGAGTTCCATGCTGCTCATGCTTTCTGCATCGGGGCAGATTGAAAAGAGTTCGGCAGTTATGACGTTTACTTTTTTGTCGGTAGCCTGTGCGGCCAGGATGGTCGCAACAAGCAACTGATAAGGGGTTGAGTAAGCCAGCTCACTTTTCGGAGAAAGGTATTTGGCTCCCAGTACCTGATTAATGAATGCTATTTTTTTCCGAGTTGTCATATAAACGCCGGTCATCTGGTTTGTGCGATTTTCCGCATTTCTGTTCCGGAAAACCGTTGGCAAGAGGATGCTTTCATTGTGAATTATCACACAAGGTATGGAATTTATCAAACATGTGCAGCCGGAGAGCAAAGCGGCGCCCTCAAAGGCACCTCTATTTATTTATTCCGCGAATTCAATTGCATCGTTGAGCGGTGCTCGAAATCCTCATGTACTCTATGTACACTCCGGTTTCTGTGCTCCGTTCGCCTTGCACTTGAACCGCTCATGACAATTAATAGAGGTGCCTTCAGTTCAGGAGTCAATGTTATCCGTCTGGATGATGGTGCGTTCCGGCAGTATGACCGCAGTCAGTTTGCCCAGTGAGGGGTCGTTATTATATACACACCCGGTATCGATCGCGATGAGTTTGTCAAGCATTATCGGCACAGAGACAGGTGTATGGCCACAAACGACGGTTTTTTCCCATTTATATCGTTCCTGATCGAGGTACGCTGGACGCAGGTGGATGCGTATCCAGCAAAACTCTTCATTTCCCAGATTCTTCAGGTTTTGGTCTATACTCATTTCAGGGTCAAGTCCGCCATGGACGAAAAAAAAGTGCTCCGTCTGCAGAAAATAGAGGCAGGAACGGAAGAATTCGATGTGTGTTTCCGGCAGATCGTGTCCATCTTTAATCCCGTATGATTCAAGCGTTGCCTTTCCGCCGTTCTGTAGCCAGAGGGAAGGATCATCTGTTTCAAGGAACTGAAGAAACATAAGCTCATGGTTTCCCATCAGAAAAAAGCAGGAATACCAGTCACGAAGTTCTATGAGGTAATCGACCACTTCTTTCGAATATTTTCCTCTGTCGATATAGTCTCCAAGAAATACAAGCTGGTCGGTTTCCCGGAGTTCCAGTCTTTCGAGAAGTTCGTGAAAGGAGTAGAGACAACCGTGAATATCGCCGACTGCAATAATCCGGTTATTTTCAGTAAGACGGTCCGCCATCGGGATTTTTTTGCCGGTTATCGTTCGGGAGAGATTTTTTCTTTGGTCTCCGGCTTTTTTGTTTTTGTGTTGTTATTGATGAGACCCCGGCCGCATTTTTTGATTTTTCCGGACGATTTGAGATCATTATACATCGCATCAAGAATGCCGTTGACAAACTTGCTGCTTTTGTCGGTACTATTGAATTTCTTTGCGATTTCTATTGCTTCATTAATAGAGACTTTCGGCGGTATGTCTTCAAAGTAAAGCAGTTCAGCCAATGCCATGCGCAGGATGTTTTTGTCGATGATGGCAATTCGGCTCATGTCCCAGTTGAAGGTATGTTTTGATATATAGCCGTCGATTTCCTCCTTATGCTCGATGATGCACTGCAACAGCCCTTTGAAGAACCTGACAGCATTGGGATCCTGCGCTATTTCTTTGGTTATCAGCCAGTCAGCGGCGGTTTCCAGATCAGTGTTTCTCAACTCAAGTGTATGCAATGCCTGAATAACTTTTTCCCGTATTCTTCGGCGGTAGGTTTTCATAAGAGAGCGATTCAGTAAAAATTAAATGTTTTCTATACAGTCGATAACCTGTTCCGTATCGCTGAAATCACCAAACAGGGCGTCGGGGCAATGTGCGCTGAGCTGTTCGACTGAATACGTTCCGGTAGCAACCGCAATACATCGTGCCTGTATGGCTCTGGCACAGTTAATGTCATGTTCGGTATCACCGATAATCACAACTTCCTCGGCCTTGAACTTTTTCCCCGTCATGGCGTAGGCCCGCTGAATGGCAATTGCAGGCAGTTCGTTTCTGTGATACGCATCATCGGCAAACGCACCGAACGGGAAAAAGTGGTTCAGTGCAGGCAGTTCAAGCTTGTTGCGTCCCGAACCTTCAAAATTTCCGGTAAGGAGGCCGAGAACGACGTCTTTTTTTTCTGAAAGCGCCAGGAGAAGTTCCGGAATGCCTTTCATGAGCATCACGTCTTCAGGGCGCAGCTGTGTCCTTAAAAGATCAATATAGGTTTGTTTGACGGTGGTGAACTTTTCAGTGATATGGTCGTCATTCAGCCCTGCTTGTTTGAGCACTTCATAGATAATGACACTATCCATTTTGCCGGCAAAGCTGTGACTGTGTGCACTGCCTTCTGTGCCGTATACAGCTACCAGGGCGTCAATCAATGTCTGACGGTTAATATTGCTTGTCAACAGCAACGTTCCATCGATGTCAAACAGCACCAGTTTTTTAAGCATCGGCAGCAGAGAGCTCTTTGGATCGGGTTCTTCCGAGTTTAACAGGGATCAGCTTTGAAACCCCTTCTTCCTCCATGGTTACCCCGTAAAGGGCCTGCGAAGAGGTCATGGTCTTTTTGTTGTGCGTAACAATAATAAATTGGGTGTTATTCTCAAATTTTTTCAGGAGCTTAATGAATCTGTCTATATTTGCATCGTCCAGGGGGGCATCCACTTCATCCAGAATACAGAAAGGACTTGGTTTGACGAGATAAATCGCGAAGAGCATTGCCAGAGCAGTCAGTGCTTTCTCGCCTCCGCTCAATTGTTCGATTGATAAGGGTTTTTTACCGCGAGGCCTTGCAACTATCTCAATATGAGCTTCAAGGGGGTCATTCTCCGTGGTGATAAGCAGGTCCGCCTCGTCTGTTTCTTCAAAAAGTTCTCTGAATATCCGCACAAAGTTGTTCCTGACGGCGGTAAACGTTTCATCGAACTTTTTCAGTGCTGTTTTGTTGATTTCTTCAATCGTTGTTTTCAGCTGTGCTTCGGCGCCGAGCAGGTCCTCTTTCTGTGCAGTAAGAAAATCAAGTCGTTCTTTCTCGGTTTTATACTCTTCAAGGGCAAGCTCGTTGACTGCTCCGAACCGTTCAATTTTATTCCGAATTTCGCCCAGGCGTTCCTGAGCGCTGTTACGATTGAAATCCGGCGGTACGTTTACCTCTATGTCGTCGATACTGCAGTTGTAGCGTGTTTCGACGGAAGTGAAAATGTTGTCAATGGATTTTTCAAACTCTGCAGCCTTGCGCTGCAGTTCGCCGTGAATCTGGAGTTCGACCTCGTGCTTTCGGCGTAACTCTCTCAGGCTGTTTCTTCTTTCCTGGTTTTTTATCTTGCACTCATTATAGCGTGTTTCCATTTCATTCAACTTCTGCTGTTCGGACCCTGACGAGACCAGCAAAGTTTCCAGCTTTTCCTGATGCTGTCTGATTGTCTCTGAAACTGCAGCAAGGGAGGTTTCGCTTTTTTGCGTTTCGTTCTGCATTTTTTCTGTTTCCTGTGTCAGCGATGTCCTGTTTTGCCTGCAGGATTGTATTTGAAGTCTGAGCTTTTCAAGTTCAAGCAGGCTGTCTTTATACCTGTTGTTCCGAAGCTGGACTTCCTGGATCTGGCGGTTAAGAATCTGTTCATTTTTCTCGAGTCGCAGCCGAGCTTCTTCAAGCGCTTTGTGAAGGTGTGAATTCTGCTCTTTGTGCATGGCGATCTCGGGGAGCAGTTCATTGAGCTCGTCTACTGTTTTTTTTATGCGTTCCCCTGCATATTGGGTTTCCTTTTCCGCCCGCTCGATATCTTTTCGCCGGGAAGCATGCTCGGCATCCATGCGGGCAAGGTTTTTTTCATGATCGCCAAGTTCTTTTTCAAGCGAAACAAGGTGTTGTTCTTTTTCTTCAAGGCGAACATCCTGAAGCTTGTTTTTGAGAGATTGCAGCCCGGTCTCTTCAGCCCGAATCTCTTTTTCCAGATCACGTTCTTCAGCCCTGAGGCGGTCCCGTTCAGCCTTTTTTCCCAAACGCAGCCCCTCGTTCTCGGTGGTGCTTCCACCGAAGACGATTCCGCTGCCACCGATTTTTTCTCCATCCGGAGTTACGAAAGTACATCCGGGGTTTTCGAGAGCAAGTTTTTCTGCCGTTTTGAGGTCTTTGGCAATATAGCAGTGTCCTGTGAGCAATGTAATTGCATCATCCAGTTCACGGGGGATGCTGAGAATGCTTTTGATTTTTTGGGCGCCTTCAATTTCAGGCACATTTACCGGTTCAGGTTTTCTGACCATCTCGAGCACGAGAAACGTTACTTTTCCCTTACCCGCCTGTGACAGGGAACGGATGCCTGCTTTTGCTTCCTGAAGAGATGAGCATACATAGTAACTCAGCGAATCACTTAATACAGCATTGACTGCTTTCCGGTGGCTGTCTTCAAGCGATATAAGGTCGGAGAGGCAGCCGTGACCTGTTTTGCCGTTGTCACCGTTTTCAAGCCATGCGATTCCTTCGGGGAGTCCTTCGTAGTTATCGAGGATGGAATCCGCAAGCAATATCCGGTTTCTCAGATGATCGAGCCGGGAACGGATTTCCAGAAGATACTCTTTTCCGGCCTCCAGCTGCTTGCTCAGATCCTGCTGCAGTTTTTTCAGTGAAAGCAACTCTTTTTTTTCGGAAGCAATGACTTTTTGCCGGGTGCCGATGAGTTCAAGAAGCCTGTTTCTTGCCGGAAGCGTATCGTTAATGATGCCAAGGAGTTCGTCCTTGTGGTTATCCAGGCCGCTGATCGTGCTTTTCAGATGATCGGTTGTTGTTTCCAGTCTTTGTCGTGCGATATGGAGGAGAGAGCCTGCTTTCTGGTGTTCCGAGATACTTTCTCTTACTTTTTCCACTTCCTGCCTTGAAAGGGCAAGGACACTCTGCAGGCTTTCCTGCTCCTTTTTCAGTGAACTCAGTTCGCGTTCTTTTGCACTGCAATCCTCCTCAAACGGCTCAAGCTTTCCGGAAAGCTTTTTTTCGTCATTTTCAAGCTCTATTGCCTGCTGTTTTTTTCCGGCAATTGATTCTGTGATGCGTATGATGTTGTCTCTGAGGTTTTTTTCCTGCTCCTGCATCTGCAGAATGTTTTTTTCCAGAGTGTGGAATACTTTGTTTTTTTCGTTCAGCGCTGTCTGGGCTTCCGAAAGCAGACGTTCCTGCTCGAGCTGCTCGAGTTCCGATTCCTGGAGAAGACTGTCGCGGGATGCAATTTTTGTCGTCAACTCCTGAATTATTGTTTCCTGGTCACTGATTTTTGTTTTGAGGGGCTTCAGCTCGTCAAGATATTCATCGAGGCTGAGCTTGCTGAGTGTCAGATCGAGTTCTCTGAGAGCGGTATTAAGTTCATGGTATTGCTCGGCTTTCCTGACCTGGGACTTCAGGCTCCTTGCTTTTTTGGTGACTTCCGCCAGGACATCATTCACCCTTTCCAGATCCCGGGTTGTGCTTTCAAGTTGTCTGAATGTTTGTTTACGGCGTTGCTTGTAACGGGTGATTCCCGCAGCTTCTTCGAAAAGCCGCAGCCGTTCATCACTTTTATTGTTGATGATTTCCTCGATCATTTTAAGCTCGATAACGGAATAAGCATCGCTGCCCATGCCGGTATCGGTAAAAAGATCGAGTATGTCTTTCAACCTGCAGGGGACCTGGTTGAGCAGATAGTCACTTTCGCCGTTGCGGTAGAGTCTCCGTGTAACGGTGATTTCCGTATATGCCGTCGGCAGGATATTTCGTGTGTTTTCAATGGTGATAGATACCTCTGACATGCTCAGAGGTTTGAGCTTTCTTGAGCCGTTGAAAATGATGTTCTCCATTTTTGTCGAACGGAGCAGAGAAGATTTCTGCTCTCCCAGAACCCAGCGGATAGCATCGACAACATTGGTTTTACCGCACCCATTAGGCCCTACAATGGCTGTAAGACCCTTATCGAAAGTGATCTTGACTCTGTGCGCAAAGCTCTTGAAGCCAAAAAGCTCAATCTTAGAAAGATACATCTGCTCGTGTGGAGTTAGCCGTGACGCAGGATACCCGGCATGCCCATACCATAGTCAGGGCAGCTTTAAACAACAAATTTAAGAAAAAATATACGATTGCAGTGAGTTTTCAGGAGCGTGGAGCAAGACCTCTTCCCGATTCGATCACGGAGGAGGCAACAGCCAGGGCTTCAGCCGTTTCTTTAACGTCATGTACCCTGAGAATGTTTGCGCCGTTGAATGCGGCAATGGTGCTTGCCGCGATTGTTGCGGTCAGGCGTTTTTCCGGAGGGGGGGGAGGCTTTTCAGGCTGCTGGATTGCGGAGCCGAGAAAGGATTTTCTCGAAAGGCCAGCGAGCAGCGGACGATCGAGAGCATGCAGTTCACTGAATCGTTGAAGCAGCACATAATTCTCTGCAACGCTTTTGCCGAACCCGAACCCTGGGTCAAGAATGACATTTCGTATGCCCTGTGTTTCTGCTTTTTGTAACGAAATGCCAAGACTGTTTTTTACCAGTGCGATTATGTCTGTTTCTGTGGTTTCCGTTTGATAACTCCATTGCATGTTGTCAGGCCGTCCGGTTGTGTGCATCAGAATCACTGCGGCATTATGATTTTTACATACCTCCGCAATATCAGGGTCGAAACTGAACCCGGAGATATCGTTGACGATCTGTGCCCCCGCAAGTATTGCCTGTTCGGCGACGTCGGCCTTGTAGGTGTCGATGGAGATGAGAATGTCGGATTGTCTGCGCAGTTCACGGATTACCGGGATCGTTCGGCGTATTTCTTCTCCGGCATCAACCCTCTCTGCTCCGGGTCTTGTTGATTCACCCCCGATATCGATGATATCGGCTCCCTGGTCTATCATCGCCATTGCTCTTGCGACGTCAAGGTCGCAATCATCGTGGCCGTTCTGTCTTGTAGTGTTTTTTTCGTCGAAAAATGAATCGGGTGTAGTGTTGAGAATCCCCATGATTTTCGGCCTGCCGGTAAGGTCAAGTTCCCGGTCACGGCATTGGAGGCAGTAATTGCTGGTTTTCATTCGCTCGATAGCTTGATTGCTAACAAATCAACACTGCTTTTCTCGATTACAAGTACCGCTTCGCTGATATAGCGACAAGTGACCAGTTGGCTCAAAGGTTCAGTCACCAACTGCATACTGCCAATTGATTTTTACGTTATCCCGAAAGGCACCGGTGTAAAGCACAAAAAGAAAATCACAATTGCAAGCCAGCCTATGAGTTTTCTCCCGGGCGGGAGTTCGTGGTCCAACATGGTAGCCGGGTGGTCTGTGCCGAGAAACCTGGTGAGAATAATTGCCCACAAGATCCACCCTGGCCATGACCACGCCAGGATCAATTCAGGGATATGAGGGATTGCTCCGGGTGAAGCCAGCACAAAAAGCAGGTGAATAAACGAAGGGAGCCCCAGCGAGGTGATAATGACCAGAAACGTTATGGCCCCGGTTTTATGACCTTTTTGTCCGAACATTGCATAGAGAATGTGGCCCCCGTCAAGTTGACCGACGGGCAGAAGGTTGATTGCTGTGACAAAGCAGCCCAGCCAACCTGTAAAAAGAAAAGGGTAATGGTACATTTCCGTCATGGTCGGACTATATGCCGGACTCAGTATTTTTTCAAGCAAAAGATAGAGAGCGTTTTTCCCCAGAAAAAGGGTATTGGGAGGAGGAGGCGACGGGACGTTTCCAAAAGCGGCGTACTCCGGATGAATGGTATAGATATATTCAAACGGAGGGAGATGCGTGAATCCATAAACAAGCAGGCCAAGAGAGACCGTAAATCCTGCAAGAGGACCTGCAACGCCGGTATCGAATAATGCATTGGTATGGGGAATCCTGTCTTTGATACGGATAACAGCTCCAAATGTTCCGAGACTTAACAGAAAAGGCAGTGGTGGTACCGGAATAAAGTAGGGTAATGTTGCGCGCATGCGGTGATAAAAGGCGGCAAAAAAGTGCCCGAACTCATGGGCACCGAGGAAAAGCAGCAGCGATAAACTGTAAGGGACTCCGTAACGAAGATCATGCAGAAATGACGAGACGCTGTTGAAACGCACAGGGTTCCCTGTCCAGAAAGCTCCTGCCCAGAGTGTAGTTACAAGCGTTATGATAAGCAAGCCGATATGCAGCGGATACTTCTGTTCGACCAGAATGTGCCACCGAGAGGACAAATACTCTCCCATTATTCTGTTTCTTCTTACAGCGGATATTAATGAACACCTCTATTTATTTATTCCGCACCACTTCAATTGCTTCGTTAAGCGGATAGGAGAGGGTTTCCGCGCTCCGTTCGCCTTGCACTTGAAACGCTCATGACAATAAATCGAGATGCCCTAATTTGAAGAAGTATACGCTTTTTGTCGAAAATACAGGAGTTCTTTACAGCAGGTTTCTTGGTTATTGCATATCCGGGAGATGCGGGGGCTCTTTGCTGCAGTGAGGGTTATGTGAATGGAATCTTGAGGACAGTCAGCGGCCATGAGAGAGTGATACTATAGTGTTTTGACGTGGTTGCGATCTCTGCAATAAGGTCCAGTTCCGGTTCGCTGTAAAATTTCCTTGCAGAAGTGTAACCGTCAAGCACAAGGGTGAATATTCCCTGAAGCATTGCTGCGACCGGAACGCCCACAAGCAGATCCAGGCCCCTGTGTCCGTCGAGCCCCAGAAAAACCGAAGCTCCTTGTTCTTTGCTCTGTACGATGATCCTCGCCAGTTGCCCGGGGGTGAAATGATGCAGGCTTTGGGAAATAAGGATGATATCACAGGAACAGTTTTCAGAAGCATCCATTGCAAATGCGTTGATGGTTTTGAAGCTGACCGGCAGCTTTTGTTGCGCCGCTGTTCGATTGCAATGTTCTACGTACTCCGGGACAATATCGGAACCGGTTATTTCAACCGGCAGCGCTGATCGTTTTGCCTGTGCAGCAATTGCAAAGGCGAGGCCTCCTGCACCGCTGGCCAGTTCAAGTATTCTTGCCGGCCGTTTTTTCTCTTGCACGATTTTGTGTATAGACGGTTCAATTACCGAGATGTAGTGAGGGTAAAGCAACATCATGTTGTTCATGTTGTCAAGTGCTCTTATCATCTCGAGTTTTTTTTCTGCAGGCAAGGATGGGTCATCCATATGCTCCTGTTCGTCAGTACGGATTGACCGGTCAATGAGTTCAGTACCCAAAAAAACAGCACCAAGTGTTCTGGAAACCTTGAACCTCTCGTCAAGAAACTCCGTATGATACCGGTCGGTAACCTGTTCCAGTTCTTTTTGTGTTTGCCATTGCGGGGGGAAGGGAGATCGTTTGCGAATGTTGTCGAGTGCGATGTATCCGGCTGTTTTGAGCTGCAGCATCAGGTTCGGCTTTAATGTGTTGCATGATGTGTCGGACTGCCGGGAACAACAGGAATGGTACCATTTTTAAATATATGGTTGTTCAGGTTATTTCAGAAATTCAGATTCCGGTTTGGCATGGCAGCCGTGCTGCGATCTGGTTGGGAGAAAAATTTTAAAAAATATTTTGTTATTATTATAACTGATACTAAATTGATATCAGTAAATGTTGATATGAATGAAAGTACTGACAAAAAATACCGATTACGCCGTGAGGGCTCTTCTGGTGCTTGGCGCACATGGAGGTGATTATGTTTCCGCGAAAAGGATTTCGGATGAACAGGGCATTCCTTACCAGTTTCTGAGAAGGATCCTCCAGGAGCTCGGCAAGCACGGTCTTGTGTGTACAAAGGAAGGTGCGCATGGAGGAGTGATGCTCAACCGGGATCCTGGAAGTATCGGGATCAGGGAGGTGATAGAAATCTTTCAGGGCAAGGTGGAGCTTTCGGAGTGCATGTTCCGTAAGCAGGTCTGCTCCAATCGCGCGAATTGCGTACTGCGCCATGAGATAATGAGGATCGAACAGATTGTCAATCGGGAGTTTGAACAAATCACGATCGGCAAAATGCTTCGTGACCTGAAAGCGTTGCAAAGTGGCGGGGTGAAGAAGCAGGAATTGGAAACCAGGATCGGTTCTTGGGGTTGAAAGACAAGCTCATCAATATTGAATAGACTAATACCAATGAAACGACAGATAGTAACCATAGACGAAACAAAGTGCGACGGCTGCGGTGACTGTATTCCCGGTTGTCCGGAAGGAGCGTTGCAGATTATCGACGGGAAAGCAAGGCTGGTGAGTGATCTTTTCTGTGACGGGCTTGGAGCCTGCATAGGGACCTGCCCCCAGGGAGCGATAACCGTCGAGGAACGGGAGGCCGAACCGTATGACGAAAGGAGAGTCATGGAAGAAAGCATCGTGAAAGGTGGCCCCAACGTTATCGCCGCCCATCTCGAGCACCTGGAGTCACACGGGGAGGAGGGCTATCTGCATGAGGCTTTGACCTACCTGAAAGAGAAGGGAATTGAAAATCCCCTCGAAAACAGTTCAGGCAAACCTGCTGCAGGGCATGAAGCGTGTGGCTGTCCCGGCAGTGCACTTAAGGATTTCAGAAATAACGGGAATGCGGGTGAGCATACAGGAGGTACCGCGGATCAGAAGTCCGAGCTTGCGCAGTGGCCGATTCAGCTTCACCTCGTAACGCCTCTTGCTCCTTACTATCAGGGAGCGGACCTGCTGCTGGCTGCTGACTGTACAGCTTTTGCAATCGGGTCGTTCCACCCGGATTTTATGAAAGGAAAGAGCATCGCTATCGCGTGCCCGAAACTCGATACGGGGATAGACAGGTATGTAGAAAAGCTGAGAGCGATGATTGATCATGCCAGAGTCAACACGATCACTGTCGCAATTATGGAAGTGCCCTGCTGCGGAGGCCTTGTCTCTATTGTAGAGCAGGCGCTTGACAAGGCATCCAGAAAAGTACCGGTGAAAAGGGTTGTTATCGGTGTCAGGGGAGAGGTGCTTGATGAAGAGTGGGTATAAAAAGTGAAAAGTAAAAAGGCAAAAGGCAAAAGGCAATTGTCAGGAATTGATTGAAACATGCTCAAGGATGCGCTTGGCAGTTACAGGGGATCTATCGAGGAGCTTGACAGGATCATAGATGAAGATCCGAACAATGCAGAAGCGTACTATGACCGCGCGAATGCACGAAACTGTAGAGGAGACAGCGCGGGGGCGATTGCTGATTACACGAAGGCGATCGAGCTTGGCCTGAGGCCGCGCGAGAGGTTTCTTGCCTGTGGAAACAGGGGAATAGCCAGGGTTGATATGGAAGATATCGACGGGGCAATGGAGGATTTTACAGCGGTTATCAATGCCGATCCGAAAAACAGGGGGATCTTGAAAACAGCGCTGCTTAACAGGGCCTTGCTTAAAAGGGCAACAGGTGATTACGAAGGGAGTGCCCTGGATTATCAGCAGGCATTATCAATTTAGGAAAAACAAAACAGGAGAATCAAATCATGGGTATGTATTGTGATCAGTGTCAGGAAAGTGTTCAGGGCTCGGGATGTATAGCCCGGGGCGTATGCGGAAAAAATGAGATAACGGCGAAGCTTCAGGATACACTGGTATATGCACTGGAAGGTCTCGCGTTGTGCGCAGAGGCCGGAGGTGGAAAACTTCACGCGGGTCATGGGCGCTTTCTCAGTGAAGCGCTGTTCGTTACGGTTACCAATACCAACTTCGACGATGATGCGATCGTTGATAAAATTTTCGAAGCACTGGCCCTTCGTGACGAGTTGAAAGGCTCGCTCACTGAGATTCCTTCGCATGACAGCGTGACATGGACAGGCGAAAGCAAAGAAGACTTTGTCCGGAAAGCTGAAATGGCCGGTGTTGAAGCGCTGAGTGAAAACGAGGACCTTCGTTCTCTCAAGAGCCTGGTACTGTATGGTTTGAAAGGTCTTGCAGCGTATACAGACCATGCGTTTGTACTGGGCTACAACGATGAATCGATCTATGAGTTTTATGTCAAGGCTCTTGCCGCCCTGACAAAGGATATGGATGCCGATCAGTTGACCGCACTTGTTCTGGAGACAGGGGAGAATGCCGTCAAGGCAATGGCACTGCTTGACAAAGCGAACACTGAAACCTACGGCAATCCCGAGATCACCACGGTCAAAACCGGAGTCGGCACCAAACCCGGCATCCTGATTTCCGGCCATGATCTCCATGACATGGAAGAGCTGCTGAAGCAGACCGAGGGAACAGGGGTAGATGTCTATACCCACTGCGAGATGCTTCCTGCCCACTATTACCCGGCGTTCAAGAAGTACGATCATTTCGTGGGTAATTACGGCAGCTCGTGGTGGTCGCAGGACAAGGAGTTCGATTCGTTCAACGGCCCGATACTGATGACGACCAATTGTATTGTTCCGGTAAGGGAGTCTTACAGGAGACGTATGTTCACCACGGGCAATGCGGGATATGAGGGCCTTAAACATATTCCTGCCAGGAAAAACGGTGAACCCAAGGATTTTGGTGAAATCGTCGAGCTGGCAAAAACCTGTCAGCCGCCGAAAGAAATAGAAAACGGCGAGATTGTCGGCGGCTTTGCGCACAATCAGGTGATTGCGCTTGCAGACAAGGTTGTCGATGCCGTTAAGTCGGGTGCCATCAAACGCTTTGTCGTTATGGCTGGTTGCGACGGGCGCCAGAATGCAAGGCAATATTATACCGACGTTGCCGGTGCTTTGCCTGAAGATACCGTTATCCTTACCGCAGGTTGTGCCAAGTACCGCTACAACAAGCTGCAGCTTGGTGACATCGGGGGGATACCAAGGGTGCTCGACGCCGGTCAGTGCAACGATTCTTACTCACTTGCGGTTATCGCACTCAAGCTTAAAGAGGTGTTCGGGCTCGACGATATCAACGACCTGCCTGTATCATATGACATTGCCTGGTATGAGCAGAAAGCTGTTGCGGTCCTGCTTGCCCTCCTTTCTCTCGGCGTCAAAGGTATCCGCCTGGGTCCGACACTTCCGGAGTTCCTGACCCCGAATGTCGCATCGGTGCTTGTCGAGAAATTCGACATCAAGCCAATCGGTACTGTCGAGGGCGATGTCGAAGCCATGATGGCAGGGATGTAACGGCTTTTATAGATGCTGCGGAAACGTATAAGCTGGGGTTTCATGAAAAAAGCGGTCTTTTGGCCGCTTTTTTTATAGTGCCTCGAATAACGGTTTGTTGTCTGTAAGCAGAACCTCATGTTACGTTCATGTTAATATCTGTATGTCTGTCGGGTATACACGCTACATTTTCCGGTACACATGGATTCATAATACAGATAACAAAGGAGGAGGCATGCCGGAACGTTCTTGGAAAAAAATCGTGTTATTCTGCAGCTTGTTTTTACTCTCTTTCGATCTTGCCGCTGAACCCCGGCCTCATCTGAAGCATTGGGAGATTGGTGCGGAAATCTACCATGCCACGTATGAGGAGCCTGGTATCATGAAGGAAGAGGGCGTTATGCATGGTGTAAAGGGCGCTGTTTCGTTTCATGAAAAGATTGTCGGCCCGCTTGACATGATAAGGGTCGAAGCGGCATATGCCCGGGGCTCACAGGACTATACCTCACTCTGGACAGGAAACATTAACGATATTGATGTCTCGGTATTTGAAATACGGGGGATGGCCGGTCACGATATCGAGGCTGCTTCAGGGATGGTTTTGACTCCCTACACCGGATTCGGTTATCGCCGGAAAAAAGATAATGCCGGAGGTCTGGTATCCGGCACCGGGGCGCTGGGATACGACAGGGTATCGCAATATTCCTATAGTCCTCTCGGTATCGCGGTTGCAGTTGACCTCGAAAAAGGATGGTCTGTAGGCGGTTTTATCGAGTATGATTTTTTCTGGGATGGGACGCAGAAAAGCTATTTCAGTGATGTTCATCCGTTGCACAGTGATCTGGTAAACGATCAGGACAAGGGGTATGGTATAAGGGCTTCATTGAAGCTTAGTAAACAAGTGCACGGCAAGTTCCTGTTTACTGTAGAGCCTTTTTTGCATTACTGGGATATTGAACAGTCCAAGCCGGGTTATTATGAGGAGTACAACGCTTTTCTCGGCAGGGTTGTTCAAAAGACAGGATATGAGCCTGAGAATTCTTCTACCGGGTATGGGATAGCCGTTTCCCTGCTCTTCTGAGGTGCGTCCCGATCCTGTTTTCAGCTCCGAGATATGTTTTCGGATTCTTCCGATTCCCATCAGTTCCGTCCGCCCGAAAAATGTTCTTTTTTTCGGGCATTTCCGCCGCTCGAAATGTAACATGTTGTTTTCATTCCTGTAATACCTGCTCAACATTCAGTCCATATATTTTAACCGTTTTTAAAACAAACGAGGCTTTCGGCTATTATCTCATAGCCCTGTTTTTCCTTTTCTGTCAGCAGTTTTTTTAACCTAACCATGGAATGAAATCATGCAGAATACCAAAAACCGCAGGAGCTTTCTCCGAAGCTTTATGATGGGGCTTATGATGTCGATGCTGGTTGTGTCGATATCCGGTTGTGATGACGACGACGGTCCTGATGTCGTCAATGCTCCTGCAGCAACGGGCAATACTCCCAAGTACATTTTCTTCTTTATCGGTGACGGTATGGCAAGCCCGCAGGTCAACATGACCGAAGCCGCTCTTGCCGATCCCAATTTCAGGATGGTCAATGGAGCTATTACTCTGGGTGCAATGAATCTTCAGCATTTCCCTGTTGCAGGTATGGCGACCACACATGCTGAAGATCGCTACATCACCGGTTCTGCTGCTGCCGCAACAGCTCTGGCAACCGGACATAAAACAACAATCGGTACCATTGCAAAAAATGCCGATCGTTCTCAGAATCTGAAATCCATGGCGAAAATGGCAAAGGAAAAGGGGATGAAGGTAGGTATTGTCTCCAGTGTAAGTATCGACCATGCTACCCCGGCCTGTTTCTACGCAAACGCTGATAGCAGAGGCGAGTATTACAATATTGCCAGCCAGATGGATGAGAGCGGTTTCGACTACTTCGGCGGCGGTTACGCAAAAGGTGATTTTGCAAGCAAAGGCCCCGGCGATGTCGATATCCAGATGCAGAACGCGGGTTACACTATCGTCGATAATCTTGCTGCTCTGAGAGGTGTTCAGCCAGGACAGAAATGCTGGGCGTATACTGACTATGATCGTGATGGAGCACTGTTTTATGAGATCGACCGTATGGGAACCGATCACATCTCACTCGCTCAGTTCACAGAAGAAGGCGTCAGACTGCTTGACAACCCGAACGGTTTTTTCATGATGATTGAAGGCGGCAAGGTGGACTGGGCCTGTCACGCAAACGACGTTGTGAGCGCGACACACGACATGGTTGCTTTTGACGATGCTATCGGTATCGCACTTGATTTCTACAACCAGCACCCGGATGAAACGCTTATCGTCGTGACCGGTGACCACGAGTGCGGCGGTCTCTCTCTTGGGTATGCCGGTACCGCATATGACACAGCTTTCCAGTTGCTGAAACATCAGGATACCTCTTACCTGGAGTTTACCAAAGTCGTCGATGCATGGAAAGGTACCGGTAAAACCTTTGCCGAAGCTCTTGAGGACGTGAAAGATCGTTTCGGTCTTGGAGACGAAACCATCGATCCGTTACTTGAACTGAGTAATTATGAGCGTGACCAGCTTGAAGAGGCTTTTGAAGCCAGTATGGACCCTGGCTTCGTTCGCGATACGGAGGAAAAGTACCTGAAATACGGCCCTTACTATGATCCGTTTACCGTTACCGTTACTCACATCCTTAATCAGAAGGCCGGCATCAGCTGGACAAGTTATTCCCATACAGGTGTTCCGGTACCTGTATATGCCATGGGTGCAGGTGCAGACAGCTTCAGCGGTTCCTATGACAACACCGATATAGCAAAGAAAATCATCGAGTCGGGTCAACTCAACTAACGAGTCCCCGATACATCTTTTTTCAACATTTCCTGAAAGAGCCGTTAGGGGCTCTTTCAGGTTTTTTATTCCTCATGGTTATGAATAGAGAGCTTTTCAAGAAAGCTGATGTGTACTTTGCAGTATTTGTCGTTTTTGTATCCGTTTTTCTCTGGTTTCTGCCGACCGGTTTTGAAAAGCCGGAACTGAAAAAGAATACCCTGCGTGAAAAGGGAGTGGTTATATCCGTTGACGACAGTGACCTGAAGCGGGTTGGGCTGATTCTGACCGGTCAGCAGGATATGGAACTCGAAATCCTTTCCGGCAGATTCAAGGGGGACAGGATAAAGGCTTCCAATGTCCTGATGGGACAAATGAGCGTCGACAAGCTGTTTCGTGAAGGTGACAAGGTGCTTGCGGTTCTGAAAACAGATGGAAAGAGCGGAAAAATCATCAATGCCAGGGCTGCAGAACAATACCGTATCGATGTCGAGCTTGCCCTGTTTGTGCTTTTTGGGTTGTTTCTTGTCGGTTATGCGCGGTGGACCGGTTTCCGCGCGCTGCTTTCGTTTGTGTTTACGGCGCTTATCATATGGAAAGTGCTTATACCGCTGTTCCTGAAGGGAGTGCCGCCGCTTCCGGTTGCTTTTCTCGTTGTGTCTGTTACGACAACCGTGATCATGCTGCTTATCACAGGTTTTACCAGAAAGGGTGCTGTTGCGCTTTCCGGTGCCGTCTGCGGAGTTGCATTGACGACATTCCTCGCTGTTGTTTTCGGGGCATGGTTCCGTATTCCGGGTACTGTCAAGGATTTTGCGGAAACGCTGCTCTACAGCGGTTTTTATTCACTGCAGCTTACCGATATCTTTCTTTCAGGTATCTTTATCTCCGCAGCCGGTGCAGTGATGGACATGGCCATGGACATAGCTGCTTCACAGGCTGAAATTGTTCAGAAACACCCGTCGATCAGTCGCAGGGAACTGATTGTTTCCGGGTTCCGGGTTGGACAATCCGTGATCGGTACCATGACGACAACCCTGCTGTTTGCCTATTCAGGCAGTTTTACCTTTGTGCTGATGGTATTTATGGCACAGGGAACACCGATGGAATATATTTTCAATGTAAGCTATGTGGCTGCAGAAATCCTGCTCACCCTTGTGGGGAGTTTCGGGCTCGTTCTGGTCGCTCCCGTAACTGCTCTGCTTGGAGGGTTTTTGTACACAGCAGGAAGCGCTCCCTTGAGCAAATCCGGGTCATAACGGTACAGCTCCCGGCCTGTCGGCTGTGAGGAAACCGTAACCGTTATGTGCTGCGGCGTGCAGATTGAACAGGATTCGCATGAGGATAACGTAAGGAAGCGAATCATCATAGGGTGTGATGAAATACTGAAAAGAGCTTCAGGTGCTGAACGCATTGTTCCGGTTCGTCCGGAAAAGGCACATGTGTGAAAAGATTTTTCCTGGCCGGTGCTTTTCATCAAGGTTCATTACCTTGCATGGAAAAGAACATTGCCGGTTTATTTTGTAACGGATGACACCATCGGACATACAAGAAAGGCTCAGGAAACTTGCCGATCCCGTGATAGCGGAACACTCAAGCCGTTTTTTCAAAACCGGCAAGGGGGAATACGGCGATGGGGACCAGTTTCTGGGTATTCGTGTGCCGTTACTCAGGGCGCATGTCAGAGAGTTTCAGCACATTTCCCTGACGGAAATCCGGGAACTGCTCAGATCCCGTTTTCATGAGGAGCGCCTGTTCGCACTGCACCTTCTGGTAAGGAAATACGAAAAAGGCAGTGGAGACGAGCGGCAGTCCATATACAACTTCTATCTTGATAATCTGAAATTCGTCAACAACTGGGATCTTGTTGACAGTTCAGCGCCGTACATTGTCGGTCCATGGCTTGAAGCAAGGAACAAAGCCTGTCTTTACAAGCTTGCACGATCCGGCAATCTCTGGGAGCGCAGGGTTGCCATTATCTCAACGTTTTATTTTATCAGGAACAACAGTTTCAATGATGCACTCCGGATATCGCTTCTGCTGAAACATGACAGTGAAGATCTGATTCACAAGGCTGTGGGGTGGATGCTCAGGGAGATCGGTAAACGGGATGCTGCCGTGGAGAAAGCGTTTCTCAAAGAACACTATAAAGACATGCCCCGAACGATGCTGCGTTATGCCATAGAGAGGTTTCCTGAAAATGAGAGAAAGAGGTATCTGAAAGGTTTGGTGTGACTAATGTAATAAGGGTTGCAAAGAAACAGATATTGTGTTAATATGTGATCACGTATTCATGTAAATGAGTGTCGTTATGCCGGAAAAAAGAGCGGAAGTATGTCAGGAGGAGTGCTTTCATCCCGAAATGCTTGCAAAAGCAAAGAAAGCCATGTTACCCGAAGAGACTTTGCATGACCTTGCAGAGTTGTTCAAGGCACTTGGTGATCATACACGGGTCAAAATACTCAATGCACTGTACCATTCCGAGCTTTGCGTGTGTGATCTTACCTCTGTTCTGGAGATGAACCAGTCAGCGGTTTCGCATCAGTTGCGTGTTCTGAGAGCAGGCAAAGTTGTCAAGTCAAGAAAGGAGGGTAAAAATGTTTTTTACTCTCTGGATGATGTACATATTCAACAGCTTATCGAGATTGGTTCGGAACATGTCATCGAGCAGGCACACGGGAAGAAGTGATTTTTTTTGTGTTTTATATGAATAATTCATCATATGAATATGTGTTTGGTTGAAAAATGATTAACAACAGTTATCCTGAAAGAAGTAATGAATGCTGCTATTGACGTCATTTACGAAGTGGTATTGGCCTCATGGGGTGTGCTTCTGGAATCGGCCCCGTACATTTTGCTCGGTTTTTTTGTCGCTGGACTTTTCAAGGCATTTCTGCCGGGCGATTTAATAACAAAACATCTTGGCGGGAGCGGTCTGCCAAGTATCGTCAAGGCTTCTGCCTTGGGCGTTCCCATTCCGCTTTGCAGTTGCGGGGTTCTTCCAGCCGCCGCAGGCTTGAAAGAGCAGGGGGCGGGAAAGGGAGCAGTGACCTCTTTTCTGGTATCAACTCCGGAAACAGGGGTTGATTCCATTGCTGTGACATACGCGCTTCTTGATCCGCTCATGACGGTGATAAGGCCGGTCGTGTCGTTTTTTACGGCGATTGCAGCGGGCATTTCAGTATCGTTCACGGAGAAAGAAGAAAAAAACAACGGTCCGGTGGTTGCACGTCAGTCACCTGAGCCGTCGTGCAGCAGTTCCTGCTGCTGTGAGCACAAGACAGGGAAAAAAGAACCGGTTGTGGACAAGCTGAAAGGCGGAATGACGTTTGCTTTTGGTGATTTGTTGCAGGATATAGGCAAGTGGTTTCTGGTGGGAATCCTCCTTGCAGGGATTATATCTGTTTTCATCTCTCCGGAAACTGTAAGCCGTTATTTCGGTAACGAGTACCTTTCGATGATATTGATGCTTGCGATAGCAATACCGCTCTATGTCTGTGCGACGGCATCGACGCCTATTGCCGCCGCACTTGCCCTGAAGGGGATTTCGCCTGGTGCGGCTCTTGTTTTTCTTTTGGCGGGACCTGCGACCAATGTCGCTTCACTGACGGTGGTTTCACGGATCATCGGCAAAAAAGCGGTGGTTGTCTATCTCGCGGTTATCATCGTGATGTCTTTTGCTGCGGGAATGCTGGTTAATTATCTTTACGGGTTCTTTGGATTTGACATAACGAACTGGATTCAGAGAGACGCGCATGAAGAACACGGGATTGTTGCCGTTGGATCTTCTGTAATTCTGCTGGTTTTGATAGCGAGAACTTTTCTGACCACCAAGAAATAACAGGATGCCGGGAAAAAGGTCTTTTTGCTTGTCATGTTCTTTATTCTCGCGCCTGCTCTGTATTTTGCGGATGAACTACTTAAAGGCACGGCCATGATTCTCTGGAAAAAGAACAGCATCAACCTCTATGTTTTGCTTGCTTTTTGCCTCAGCGGTTGTGCGTCAACCGCTGTGGGTGCTTTTGAGGAGCTGGCTGAACCTCCGGTCAGGATTTTTTTCGCAACGGACAGGAACCATACGGATTCAGAGGAGCCGGGGAAGATGTTCGGCAGTGAGCGGGGGGAAGTATCCTACGGCATCTGTGCGGTGTCCATTCCGTCAGACCATCGTATCGGGGAACTTGAGAGTCCCATATTCAGCGAAGATATCATGGAGCATGTTGTGCTTGCCGATGTCTCTCTTTATGACAGAAAGGATTATTTCAGCAAGGTGGCCGGCTTTGTTGACCGCTCGGCTGACAAGCATATGCTGGTTTTCGTGCATGGTTACAACATGACCTTTGAGAAAGCCGCCCGGAGGATGGCCCAGGTAGTCAGGGATCTTGACTTTAACGGCTGTCCTGTTCTCTACAGTTGGCCTTCCCGCGGCAAGGTAAGCGGTTATCCTGTCGATGAGACCAATGTCAGGTGGTCGGAAAAAAATCTTAAAGGTTTTCTTGAGGAAATTGCTGTGAAATCGGGTGCGGAAAGTATTTTTCTTATAGCGCACAGTATGGGTAACCGTGCTGCGACCGGGGCTTTTCTGGAATTGATCAGTGAACGGCCTCTTCTGGAAAAACGTTTCAAGGCATTGCTGCTTACCGCTCCTGATATCGACGCAGGAATTTTCAGGAGGGACATGGCTGAAAGCCTTGAGCAGTCGGGTGTCCACATAACCATTTATGTGTCGGGCAGGGATAAAGCGCTGGAACTCTCGAAAAGAATCCATGGTTTCCCAAGGGTAGGCGAGGTTGATGGTGTTCCCCTGATCGTTCCGGGTATCGAGACAATCGATGCCTCATCTGTCGATACGAGTTTTCTGGGTCATTCCTACTATAACGGCTCGAGGTCTGTACTCTCGGACATGTTTTACATCATCAATGAGGATCTGCGGGCGAATGAGCGTTTTTCCCTTGAAGCGGTCGATACAAAGGACGGCCGTTACTGGAGGTTTAAGGAGTAGGTATGACCTGAATTGAGCGATTGTCGAGCATACTGGAAATACAAGGCGAAGGGAGTGCAGCTGTAGTGAACTACCGCAAGTTCCCTTTAACGAAGCAGTTCCAGTGTGATCGGCAATCCCGGAGGGTGATTTCGGTATTTATGAGTTGTTCTGTAAAACCATTAAGTCTATATATGGCATATCCTTATACAGGTTAAGCGCAATGTGAAACGATCAGTTTAGGTATGATAAAGGCGATCTTGTGGGACAACGACGGGCTGCTTCTTGACAGCGAGAAGGTTTTCTTTGAACTGACGCAGGCGGTGTTTGCCGAGTTTGGGTTTGAGCTTAAAGAGGAGTACTGGGGTATAGAGTATCTGGGCAAGGCGAAACGAACGCGCCAGGTTGCTCATGAGTTCGGTATGAGACCGGAGCTGATCGATCGCATTATCGAGTTGCGTGACGGCAGGTTTCTCGAAGCATTGCAGCATCCGATTTCGCTACGTCCAAAGGTTCGCGAAACACTCGATTCCCTTGCCGGGCGGTTCAAACAGGGGGTTGTTACGGGTAGTCCCCGTGAAAAAGTCGACCTGATGCATCGTTCCAGCGGCCTGGAAGGCTATTTTGATGTTATCGTAACCCACGATGATGTGGCTGAAACCAAGCCCCACCCTGAACCATATCTTGCTGCAATGGAGCTTTTGGGCGTGAAGCCGGGTTCCTGTATTGCAGTTGAGGATTCTGAGCGCGGGCTTGCTTCAGCGCATGCCGCCGGAATTGACTGCATCGTTGTTCCAAATCCCCTTACCTGTATCCAGAGTTTTGAGCTTGCGTATGCAATTGAAGAGGATGTTGCAGGTGTCTTGAAACACCTGGAATGAGGTCCCTCGAAAGTTGTAATCCTGGTTAGTTGCAGAGCGTCAGGGTGCTTCGGTAACGTTCTGCGTCAGTTATCCTGACCTTTCAGTTCTTTAACCAGAAACTGTCCGGTGTATGAACCGGAAGCAAGGGCTATCTCTGCAGGAGGGCCTTCTGCAATGAGCTTTCCTCCCTGGTCTCCCCCTTCCGGCCCGAGGTCGATAACCCAGTCGGCGTTCTTGATGATATCGAGGTTGTGCTCAATAACAATAACCGTATTACCTTTGTTTACAAGCTTTTGCAGGACATCGAGCAGGTGCTGGATATCCTGGAAGTGCAGGCCTGTTGTCGGTTCATCAAGAATATAGAGGGTCTTTCCGGTCTGTACTTTTGCAAGTTCGGCAGAAAGTTTAATGCGCTGGGCTTCCCCCCCTGAAAGCAGGGGCGAGGGCTGGCCGAGTTTGATATAGCCGAGCCCGACGCTTTGCATGGTTGACAGAATACGTTTTATGCGGGGGAAGTCCGTAAAGAATCCTTCGGCTTCCTCGACGGTCATATCCAGTACTTCTGCAATGGACTTCCCCCTGTACTTCACCTGAAGGGTTTCCCGGTTATAGCGTTTTCCCTTGCAGGTATCGCATTGCACGTAAACATCCGGCAGAAAGTTCATTTCAATCTTTTTCGTTCCCGCACCCTGACAGGTTTCACAACGGCCTCCTTTGACATTGAAACTGAACCGTCCGGGTTTGTATCCCCTTATCTGTGCTTCGGGAAGCCGGGCGAAAAATTCCCGAATGAAAGTAAACGCCCCGGTATATGTTGCCGGGTTTGAACGAGGTGTGCGCCCGATAGGGGACTGGTCTACATTGACCACCTTGTCGATATGCTTGATTCCTTCAATGGTATCATAGGGATGGATCAGCAGTTTCGAGCGATAAAAATGCCTTGCAAGAATCGGGTGCAGCGTTTCATTTATCAGTGTTGATTTCCCGGAGCCGCTGACGCCGGTGACACAGATAAACGCGCTGGAGGGGAACCGGACATCGATGTTTTTCAGATTGTTCCCTTTGCAACCCGTAAGCGCTATAAAGCCGGTTTCACCGAGTTTTTTCCCTCGTTTTTCCACCCGAACATTTTCCTGTCCCCTGAGGTATGCAGCAGTTACTGAGTTCCTGTCCAGTCCTGACACGTGTCCCTGCGCGACGATCTCTCCTCCATGCTCACCTGCTCCGGGTCCGAGATCTATAATCTCATCCGCCATAAGCATCGTATCTCTGTCATGTTCGACTACCAGAACGGTATTGCCGATATCCCGGAGGTGCTGCAGTGAATTGATGAGCTTGTGGTTGTCACGCTGGTGCAGGCCGATACTTGGTTCATCGAGTACGTAAAGGACTCCGCTGAGCTGTGACCCGAGCTGGGAGGCAAGCCTTATCCTTTGGGCTTCACCGCCTGACAGGGTCTGGGAACTCCGGTTCAGGGTAAGGTAGCCAAGCCCTACATTGAGGAGGAATTCAAGGCGTTTGGTTATCTCGTGGAGGATGGGAACGGCAACTATTCGCTCTTTATCCGACAGGTAAGTCGGGAGCTCTTGAAAAAAATCAAGAGCGGCCTGCAGCGGCAGGGATTCAAGCTCATGTATGTTCAGGTTATTGACAGTAACATGCAGGCTTTCCTTGCGAAGCCTTGCTCCGCCGCATTCAGGGCAAGGCTGTTTTATCATGAAGCTTTCCGCCCACTCCCTGATTTTTGAAGAGTTTGAGTTTTTTTGAGTCTCTTCAACGTAGGCAACCGCGCCGGGGAAACCTTGCGGATAGACATAGTCTTTTCCTGCGTAGCTGTAGGTGGCATCGAATGTTGTGTCGCCGGAGCCGCTCAGCAGTATTTCGAGAGCTTCACGGGGTATTTTTGCGAGAGGCGTGTCCAGAGTGAAACCGTATTTTTTTGCAATGGCTTTTACTACCTGCCAGAGGTTGCGTTTCCCCGGTTTTCCAAACGGCTCGATGGCTCCCTGGTTCAGGGAAAGGTTGGTGTCGGGTACCATCAGTTCGGCAGAAAGATTTCTGATTTCTCCGAGCCCATTGCATACAGGGCACGCTCCATAAGACGAATTGAAGCTGAAGTTGTTCGGTGCAAGCGTATCGAGGGGGATCGAACCGTCTGCATATGCGTATTTTGTGCTGTAAAACTGCTCTTTCTGTTCGCTTTCAAACGGGACACAGATAACGGCGGACTTGTGTTCCGACATACTGATTGCCAGGGATACCGCCTGCTTCAGGCGCTCCCTGACATTCGCCTGTATGACAAGCCTGTCGATCACCAGCTCGATAGTGTGGCTTTTGTAACGTTCAAGCTGCATACCTTTTTCCATTTCATGGAATTCACCATCCAGACGTACTCTCAGAAACCCTTTCTGAAGAAGCCTCTCGAAGAGTTCTCTGTAGTGTCCTTTTCTGCCGGTGATGAGCGGTGAAAGTATCTGAACTTTTGTGCCTTCAGGCATGGAAAGAATGGTATCGGCAATCGAGTCTTCAGACTGTTTCTGCAGAATTTTTCCTGTTGCAGGGTCGTAACGTCTGCCTGCTTTTGCATAGAGCAGGCGGATAAAGTCGTGTATTTCGGTAATGGTTCCTACCGTCGAACGGGGAGAGCGGCTGGTGCTTTTCTGATCAATGGAGATGACCGGGGAAAGACCTTCTATCAGATCAACATCGGGACGTTCCATATTGCCGATATACTGACGGGCATAGGCCGAGAGGGTTTCCATGAAACGGCGTTGCCCTTCAGCGTAGATGGTGTCAAACGCCAGACTTGATTTGCCGGAGCCGGAAATTCCGGTAATGACGACGAGCTTGTTACGCGGAATATCCAGCGAGATGTTCTTGAGATTGTGAACCCTGGCTCCCCGTATGCTGATGTGACTGAATGCTGACATATCGTCTTTGATGCGCAATGCAAGAGGAGCTATATATCAAATCCTGCCCAACAAAACAAGGAGAGCACGGAATTGGGGGGAGCAGTTTTTTTTCCGGGTCAATATCTTTTATGATCTGTATAAGCCCGCTCAGATTCGGGATTTTTCACGAGCACGGATATGGACCGGAGCAGGAGTGGTTTAGGTTATGAAAGTGCCGCCCTGGCTGCAGCCAACCTTGCAACAGGTATCCTGAACGAGCTGCAGGATACGTAGTTCAAGCCTGTGCTGTTGCAGAATTCAATGCTTGCAGGATCGCCTCCGTGTTCACCGCAGATGCCCAGTTTGAGGTTTTTTTTCACATTCCGGCCTTCTTTTGCGGAAAATTTTACGAGATATCCCACACCGTTGATATCAATGGATTCGAAAGGATTTCGTGTATAAATGTCGAGATCCTGATAAGAAGGCAGATATTGGCCCGAATCGTCGCGGCTCATGCCCAGCCCCATCTGCGTAAGATCATTTGTCCCGTAGCTGAAGAAATCTGCGGCTTTGGCAATTTCTCCCGATGTTACTGCAGCTCTGGGTACCTCGATCATCGTGCCGACAAGGTATTGTACTCCGGTTTCCTGTTCGGCCATTACACTGCGGGCGGTTTTATGAATGATTTCCCCGGTAATTTCAAGCTCTTTCACGGAGCCTACAAGAGGAACCATGATTTCGGGAACAATGTCATAGCCTTCTTTCTTTATCATGCACGCAGCTTCTATAATCGCTCGTACCTGCATTGCAGGGATTTCAGGATGGATGATTCCGAGGCGGCAACCGCGTAGGCCGAGCATGGGATTGGCTTCATGCAGACTCTCTATACGGTTCATGATCTCATGAAAAGGTTCGTCGAGTTTCTCCGCAAGGTTTATAATCTCGTCATCTGTCGCGGGCAGAAATTCGTGAAGCGGAGGATCGAGAAGCCTTATAGTAACAGGGCGAGAGCCCATTACTTTGAAGAGTCCGTAAAAATCATCCCGCTGGAAAGGCAACAGTTTTTCCAATGCAGCTTGCCGGCCTGCTGTATCTTCGGCAAGGATCATTTCCCGCATTGCATCAATACGGTTGCCACCGAAAAACATATGTTCGGTTCTGCACAGCCCTATACCTTCAGCACCAAGTTTTACTGCAAGCTCCGCCTGATCGGGTTGATCGGCATTGGCTCTTACCTGAAGCTTGCGATACTTGTCGGCCCACTGCATGAACTGATCAAAAATCTGCCAGACGGGTGCTTCTTCCGGTTTGAGCGTTTTATCGGCAATAACCTCAATGACTTCCGAGTGCCGTGTTGTTATAGTTCCTGAAATAACTTCTCCGGTAGTTCCGTCCAGTGAAAGCGCATCTCCCTGTTGGAGGACATGACCATTGACCTGAAGTATTCCACGGCTGTAATCTATATTCAGCGCTCCACAGCCTGCAACGCAAACTTTACCCATTTGACGTGCAACAAGGGCGGCATGGGAGGTCATACCTCCCCGTTCCGTAAGTATTCCTTCGGCAATGGACATGCCCTTGATGTCTTCGGGGGAAGTCTCTATCCTGACGAGAATTACCTGTTCTCCACGGTTTTTCGCATCCTGGGCGTCGGCAGCATTGAAGTATATGTTGCCGGTTGCTGCTCCCGGTCCGGCATTGAGCCCGGTTGCAAGAAGTCTTCCTTCATCGATAGCCCTCTGTTTTTGTTTGAGGTCGAATACCGGCCGCAGGAGTTGATTGAGCTGTTCGGGTTCGATACGCAGAAGAGCCTCCTTTTCTCCTATCAGGCCTTCCCTGCACATATCGTAAGCAATCCTGATGGCCGCAAGCCCGGTTCTTTTGCCGACACGGCATTGCAGCATGAAGAGGTTACCGTTTTCAATGGTGAACTCAATATCCATCATATCCCGGTAGTGCTGTTCAAGCCGGATACGAATGTTGTCGAGTTGCTGGTATATTTCCGGGTTTTCCTCTTTCAGACGGGATATTTTCAAGGGGGTTCTTGTCCCCGCAACCACATCTTCACCCTGGGCGTTCATAAGGTATTCCCCGTAGAAGATATTTTCGCCCGAAGCTGCATCCCTGGTGAAAGCAACACCTGTTCCGGATGTATTTCCCATATTGCCGAAAACCATTGCCTGAACATTGCAGGCTGTGCCCCACCATGAAGGTATATTGTTCAGTTTTCTGTAAACGATAGCACGTTCGTTGTTCCAGCTTCCGAATACTGCGCTGATAGCACCGTGAAGCTGCTCCATCGGATCTTCGGGAAAACTTTTTCCTGTCCGTTCTTTTATTGCAGTCTTGTATGCGGAAACAACATGTTTCAGGTCTTCGGTATCCAGTTCGGTGTCAAGCTGCTTGCCGAGGGCTTTTTTTCTTGCATCAAGGATCTCTTCGAAAGGGTCTTTTTCCTTGCTGTCAGCCGGTTTTAGCCCGAGTACCACATCTCCGTACATCTGGACAAAACGCCTGTAACAGTCCCAGGCAAACCTTGGGTTGCCCGATTTTTTTGCAAGTCCTTCAACGCTGCTGTCATTGAGGCCGAGGTTGAGAATCGTATCCATCATGCCGGGCATGGAAGCTCTGGATCCCGAACGTACCGAGAGAAGGAGCGGACTGTTCTCGTCGCCGAACTTTTTCCCGAGTTGCTCCTCGATCTTGTGGAGGGCGCCCGGAATATCTTTTTCGAACAATCCTTCAGGGTAGGTTTTATGATTGTCGTAGTAGTGTGTGCATACCTCGGTGGAAATCGTGAAGCCCGGAGGGACGGGCAGGCCGATGTTTGCCATTTCAGCAAGGTTGGCTCCTTTGCCCCCAAGGAGGTTTTTCATCGAGGCATCACCGTCGGCTGTGCCGCCTGAAAAATTGTAGATGTATTGCTTATCGGAAATCGCAGGGGCGTTTGCTTGAGGATTCGGCATATGTAGTCGTATGAAAAATGAATTGAATTTAAAAGCTTAAAGACTTGAAAAAGTCATGAATGCTTTGTGTCGAAAAAAAGGAGTTCTTTATTTTTTTTTTCTTTCGCTTCTCTATGTCGCTGCAATGTATAATAAAAAAACAATGTTCAGCGAGACCTGTCGAAGGTTTTCCTTTAAAATGAGATATTTTATTGAAATTATACAGTTCCTGGTCAGAGGAAGCCGGATTGCGACAGGGAAAATGGGAAAAAAGATCATTTTTAGAGGGTCACGCAACATTCTTGTAACACATGGAACCTGAACTGCTACTCTTTTTTTTTCAGGTGCTGCGTATCTCGGTACCCTATATCCTTACATCCGTCGGTGCTGTTTTTTCCGAAAGGGGAGGCGTAATCAATCTTGCTCTCGAAGGGCTTATTCTTGCCGGAGCGTTTGGTGCCGCTGTGGGCCAGCACTTTTCCGGTTCAGCTGCCGTCGGGATTGTTGCGGGTATTCTCTGCGGTTTTCTGGTTGCACTCCTGCATGCGTTTGTTACGGTTACACTGAAAGCGGACCAGATAGTGACAGGTATTGCGATAAACATTCTGGTCATGGGCTCTACACGTTTCGGACTGAGCATTTTGTTCGGGAGCTCGATGAATTCAGAGCGTATCGATGGTTTTGAGGTTTCACATGTCCTGCTCGATCCGGTATTTCTGTTTGCTGTCGCTACGGTTATAGTCGGGCATTTGGTTCTCTTCAAAACGCCCTACGGGCTCAGGCTTCGTTCCACCGGTGACTGTGCCGAGGCGGTAGATGCTGCGGGAATACGGGTTGGGCTGATGCGTTATTCCGGCGTACTGATTTCAGGAGTGCTTGCGGCACTTGCCGGTGTTTTTCTTGCGTTTCAGCAACATAGTTTTACCGACAATATGTCCGCCGGAAGAGGGTACATTGCTCTTGCGGCAATGATTATCGGAAAGTGGACGCCGATAGGAGCGGCTTTGGCAAGCGTGATGTTTGCTGGTGCCGAATCCCTTGAAATGTGGCTGCAGACCGGTTTGATCCCTTCACAGCTTATTCAGGCCCTGCCCTATGTGCTGACTCTTCTCGTGCTTGCCGGTTTTGTTGGTAAATCCAGGGCTCCCCGTGAGCTTGGCGTACCGTACGAGAAGTGAGAATCAAGTCAAAAGGCAAAGGGCAAAAGTTAAAAAGGATCTAACTCGTGACTTGTTTCTCGTCACTCCCCTCAGGCTAACGCCACCACCGCATTGACCAGCTTCTCGATGCCTTTTGCCACATCCTTGATGGTCGGGCCGAGCATGTAGGCAGGTGTACTGATTACTTTGCCGTCGCTACTTGCGTGAACGTTATATACCTGACAGTTTACATGCGTCGCACCGGTCAGCTCGACGTTCGCGGCTGTTTCCCGGTCGGTGCCGATCGTTACTTCGACGTTTTCCTTTCCAAGGACCCTCGCGGCGATTACCGGTGAGATACAGATAAAACCGAGGGGTTTTCCTGCATCATAAAACGAGCGGACAGCGTCTGCTACTTCGGGAAGCACCGTGAATTCAGCTCCCTTGAAAGCGTAATCCGAAAGGTTTTTGGCGGCACCGAACCCTCCCGGAAGGATCAGGGCATCAAGGCCGAGTGAATCGATATCTTTCAGGTTTTTGATGTCTCCTCTGGCAATGCGGGCAGATTCCACAAGCACGTTGCGGGTTTCGCCTGCCGTTTCTTCACCGCTCGCATGGTTGATGACATGGTGCTGGTCAATGTCGGGAGCTATACAGATCGCCTGTGCGCCGGCAACGTCAATGGCTAAAAGTGTCAGAACAGCCTCATGGATTTCCGAGCCATCCATGACTCCGCAACCGGAAAGAAGTACGCCTATTTTTTTCATGATTGTTGTAGGGTTCGATTTATTGGAAATACGATACGATGGCTGCAATGATATTGTAAATAACAAACGCCCAGAAAAGCAGCAGCAATAGCTTGATGTTCATGGTAAAATCCTTTTACGATGTTAAAAAAAATCGGCAAGATTGCGAAATTACAAAGGGAGGATCAGTTGACGCTGAGCGGTTGGCGATGAGTGAAAGGAAAATCGGCAATCTGCATCGAAAAAGTTAGGACATCTGTCAGGAGGAAAAGTGTATGATGGAAAGATTGCATTGCGGTGAGTTCCGGGACATTGTTTTTTTTACCGGTGCGGGCATGTCTGCCGAAAGCGGCGTGCCGACATACCGGGGCAAAGGAGGGATCTGGGGATCCTACAGCATCGAGGAGTATGCCTGCCAGCAGGCATTCGAGCGGGATCCCGAGAAGGTTCTCGATTTTCACCAAAAGCGGAGAAAGGCTGTGCTTGATTGTCAGCCGCATGACGGCCACAGGGTGATTGCTGGCATGCCTAACGCCCGTGTGGTGACGCAGAATATCGACGGCATGCACCAGAGAGCGGGTTCAAGTGACGTGATCGAGCTGCACGGCAGTCTCTGGCGCCTCCGTTGCCAGAACTGCGGTTTCAAAAAAGAAGATTACGGAGAGCAGTTCGAAACAATCCGTTGTGAGTGCGGGGACCGGCTCAGGCCCGACATCATCTGGTTCGGCGACATGCTCGATGCGGTTGTCATGAGCAAGGCAGCCGAAGCCATCAGAAACTGCGACCTGTTTATCAGCATCGGCACATCCGGAACCGTCTGGCCCGCAGCGGGCTACCCCGACCTTGCCAAAAAATCCGGCGCCTACTGCATCGAAATCAATCCAGAACCGTCCGGAGCGACAAGCTATGACCGGGTTATTGAGGAGGCTGCGGGGGAGGTGCTTCCGGGATTGTTCGGCAAAAGCTGAACAGTTGTTGAGTTGTTGAAATTTCTATGGTTCAATAGGACTTATGGGACCTATAAGGCCTATACTCGTTACTAATACACTCAGGGTATGAACTTCTTAACCCCCCAGCCTGCGAAGAGCAGGCTGCTTGTAGAGCGGGTGGCGGATGGTGAAAAATGACGCTTTCCCCTCTTTTTCATTGCTCATAAGCGGCTGAAATAATTATCTTCATTGTTACATTTTTGTGGTTTTGTTTGGTTCGCTCCGGGTGTTGCCTTAGAAGTTTTTTAATTGCATTAACGTTTTTTATTCATGATTACTCCGCAAGATACTGTTTTGCTGATCATCGATGTTCAGGGAAAACTGGCACAGATCGTTCACGAATCTGAAGCCGTTGAACGGAATATTTCAAAGCTGATCAGGGCTGCAAAAATTCTCGGTGTTCCGGTTCTTTACACCGAGCAATATCCAAAAGGTCTCGGGCATACGGTTGAGGCTTTGCAGGAACTGCTTTCAGAAGAGAAACCATTGGAAAAAATAGCATTCAGTTGCTGTGCGGAAGAGAGCTTTATGGAGAAGCTCAGGGGGCTGAACAGAAACAACGTGCTTGTCACGGGTATGGAGACGCATGTGTGCGTCTATCAGACAGCCAATGAGCTGATTGAGTATGGCTACAGCGTTCATCTGGTTGCCGATGCGGTTACTTCACGTACCAGGGAAGACCGTGAAATAGGTATCCGCTGCATCGAAAAAGCCGGTGCATGGCTGAAAAGCACCGAGATGGTGATTTTCGAGTTGTTGCGGATTGCGCAGGGAGAGGAATTCAAGGCGATCTCGAAAATCATCAAGGAATAATCACATTATCCAGCATTTTTTCGAGCAGCTCCCGGCCCTCGATGATTTCGATTTCAACAGGAAGGTAAAAGCAGGGAACCTGGGAGAGTGTTTCAAGGATGGGCCGGTTTGAGAGCAGGCGGTAATAGTCTTTCTCGGTTGTGATAATCGAAAGATCATTGTTAAGCGCTTCTTCGACCAGGTTCTTCATTTTGTTGACAGGAAATTCGGCATGATCGCCAAAGAACGTTTCGGAAACCACTTCCATGCCGGATTGCTGCAAGGATTCAAGGAAACTTTCCGGCTGCCCGATTCCTGCCAGCGCAGTCACCTTTTCCGGTTGAGGGGCATCCGGCCCTGCGAACTGTACCGGTTTACCGGGACGGACGCCGGTTTTAACCAGCGGCTTGCCGGTTGTGCGTAGTTTTTTTTCAAACCGCAATGCTTGTTCAATATTGGTGATCTTGCTGAGGATCAGCAGGTCTGCTCGATCGAGGTTTTTGCGCGGCTCTCTCAGCCGTCCCGCCGGTATCAATCGGTCGTCAAAAAACGGGGCACTGCTGTTGATGACGACAATATCAAGATCACGATAAAGCTGCCGGTGCTGAAATCCGTCATCGAGTACCAGAACATCCGGGAGGTTCCCGGCGAAATGTTCGGCAACAAAAACCGCGCCTCCTTTTCTTTTTTCGGCAACCACGACAACAGTTTCAGGGTTTTTATGCGCAAGCATGGCGCATTCGTCTCCGGCTTCACGGCTCCCGAGAAATATCTGTCTGCCATCGGCAACCATGTTGACGCCTGTTGTACTTCGTTTGTAACCCCGTGAGAGGATGGCCGGTTTCAACCCTTTCCTGGAGTAGTACTTCACCACAAAATCAACCAGAGGAGTTTTACCTGTTCCGCCCATGGTGATGTTGCCTATCGAAACCACCGGTACGGCAGCTTTATAACTCTGAAATATGCCGAGGTCGAACAGCCTGTTTCGAACGGAAATGCCGGTGCCGTAAAGCAGTGCCGCCGGTGCAAGCAGAAAACTTTGGAGGTTACCCATCGGCAAACTGTTTTGAAAGTTGCTGTTCGAACAGTTCGATATCCTGTCCGCTTCTCATTTCAGGTACTTCGATGCGGTGAAGTGTGACGTTGACCTTGCTGAAGGGGAGAGGAATTTCAAATTTGTCCCAGCTCTTGAGCTGTATCGCTTTATCGTATTGTATGGCGGCAAAGATGATCGGGATCTTTTGCTCGGAGGCGAGGCGGAGCGTTCCGTACTTGAAGGAGTGACGCGGGCCGCGCGGGCCGTCGGGAGTGATCGCGACAATGCCGTTTTGTTCCAGTTCCGCAAGCATGGCAGTTTTAACGTCACTGCTTCCTCTTGAACTTGAACCGCGGATCAAGGTGAAATCAAGTTTTTCGAGGGTGCGTGAAAGGATTTCCCCGTCTTTGGAGAGACTGATGACCGCATGGATGTCCCGTTCAGGAAAAAGCCGTTGTGCAAGCAGCCAGCCATAGATCATTTTGCCATGCCAGAATGCGAAGATGCACTTTTCAGCTTCGGTACCTGTTGCGTCCAGGGTGTTTTGCATGGTAATCCTGAGGGTTGCAATCAGGGCTTTGAGCGTTCCGGGCAGCAGGTGCCCGGAGAGAACCGGCATTAGTGACATACCATTGATAGTTGCTGATTTGCTTCGCAGAATCCCTGGTGCCGCTCATCGGGACCAGGGGTTATGAGCAATGTACCAAGTCTTGCGGTTTTTTTCGACTTTGCAGGTATGCTTTGCTCATGGTGCTGCGGAGTCGGCTGCAGGTTGTTTCATGCAAAATGCCGGATTCAATCGCTTACGTGTCAACCTGCCGGGGATTTTTTTGTTTGTTTTTTACCATGCCTGCATTATATAGTTTGGTTGCGTTAACTCAAGGACATGCAAACCTGTTATCATGAAAGTACTGATAGTCGGTGGGGGAGGCAGAGAACATGCGCTTGCCTGGGCGGTGGCTCGCAGTGAAAAAGTTTCAAAAGTCTACGTCGCTCCGGGAAACGGGGGTACGGCAATGATGGGTGACAAGGTCGGGAACGTTGCACTCAAGGCCACAGATGTTGACGGTCTGCTGCGATTTGCCCTTGATGAGTCAATCGATCTGACGGTTATCGGTCCGGAGCAGCCGCTTGAAGCAGGTATAGTCGACCGGTTCTCCGATTCGGGAAAAAAAGTGTTCGGCCCGACGAAATATGCGGCACAGCTTGAAACCAGTAAGGTTTTTGCAAAAGAGTTCATGCGCCGCAACGGTATTCCCACTGCCGCATACGAAGTTTTCAGGGATTATGTTTCCGCAAAGGATTTTCTTGAAAAAACGACGGTTTTTCCTCAGGTCATAAAGGCCAGCGGCCTTGCTGCAGGAAAAGGGGTGATTGTGGCCGAAACGCGTGATGACGCCATGCGGGCGATTGATGATCTTTTTGAAAAAAGGATTTTCGGTGAAGCGGCGGATGAGGTTGTTATCGAATCTTTTCTGACAGGCCAGGAGGCCAGTGTCTTTGTTCTGACTGACGGAACGGACTACCGTTTTTTCCTCCCCTCACAGGATCACAAGCGCATAGGGGATGGCGATACCGGAAAAAACACGGGTGGTATGGGGGCTTATGCGCCTGCTCCTCTTGTCAGCGAGGAAGTGCTGAAAAAAGTCGAGAAGCAGGTTGTCATACCGACACTCGAAGGCATGCGGAAGGAAGGCGCTCCATATACCGGTTTTTTGTATATCGGTCTCATGATCGAGAACGGTGAACCTTCGGTTGTCGAGTACAATGCCCGTCTCGGCGATCCTGAAGCCCAGGTTGTGCTCCCCTTGCTTGAAAGTGATTTGGTCACGGTGATTGAAGCAAGCCTTAACGGTACTCTCGGTGAAGTTTCTTTCGAGATGAAAGGAGAGGCAGCTACAACCGTTGTTCTCGCTTCGAAAGGATATCCCGACAGCTATGAAAAAGGCAAGGAGATCTCGGTTGTTGAGTCGAAACTGAAAGAGCTGGACAACGTGATGCTTTTTCACGCTGGTACATCATTTGACGGGGGAGTGCTGAAAACGGCCGGTGGAAGGGTTCTTTCCGTAACTGCGCAGGCTCCTACCCTGAAAGAAAGCATTGATCTCGCCTACAGTGCAGTTGGTTACGTGGATTTTGATGGTGCCTACTACCGTCGTGATATCGGAGCTAAGGCACTTTTTTGAACGGTCGGGAAGCACATGCAATTACTCCGTCGCCAATTTGAAATAATACAGGAGCACGCCCTGAGGGATGTTCCTTATGAATGCTGTGGTCTCTTGGCAGGAACAAGGCTGCCGGGTCACAAGGGAGAATATGAGAATGTGGTCTATGAGATAGCTCCCTGTGCCAATGTGCTCTATAACGGCAAGGAGCATGGTTTTGAGATTTCTTTTTCCGAATACATCGATGTTGAGAGGGAGGCGGCAGGTCTCGGGTACGAGATTGTCGGGTCATATCATTCCCATATCGGTTCGGCGGCCATTCCTTCAAACAATGATGTCGATTTTGCCAGGCCGGGGCATTCGATGATTATCATTTCTATTCAGAACATGCAGCCGGCAGCCGTTACGTCATGGTATCGCCGTGAATCGGGAGGGTTTCACCAGGAAACCATTCAGGTTGTAGAATAACGAATCACCAGTAACATCATCCCGGTGAATTTTGTACATTACCATCGTTTATCGTTTGAAAAGTTTAAAACCGGAAAAAAGTGCCAAAACGGAAAGATATCAGGTCGATTTTAGTGATAGGTGCCGGTCCGATTGTTATCGGCCAGGCATGTGAGTTCGATTACTCCGGTACACAGGCCTGCCGGGTTCTGAAGGAGGATGGTTACAGGGTTATTCTGGTAAACAGCAACCCCGCGACCATCATGACGGACATAGAGTCTGCCGACAGTACTTACATTGAGCCGATTACCCCTGAATATGTCCAGAAGATAATCGAGAAGGAGAAGCCGGACGCACTGCTGCCGACAATGGGGGGGCAGACAGCATTGAATACTGCCGTAAGCCTTGCTGAAAGCGGGGTGCTGGAACGGAACGGTGTTGAGCTTATCGGTGCCAAGCTGAGGGCTATAAGAAAGGCCGAGAACCGGGAGTTTTTCAGTGATGCCATGAAGAAGCTCGGTCTCGAGATGGCAAAAGGTTTCTTTGTGCGTAATGAAAAAGAAGCCAAGGAAGCCCTTGAAGAGATCGGGCTGCCAATTGTTATACGGCCCTCATTCACGCTCGGCGGAACCGGAGGAGGTTTTGCGGAAACCAAAGCCGATTACTACGATGCAGTCAGGCGCGGTATCGCTGAAAGTCCTATTGGCGAGGTGCTTGTCGAGGAGTGCCTTATTGGCTGGAAAGAGTTTGAGCTTGAGGTTATCCGTGATCTTGCCGACAACGTTATTATTGTTTGTTCTATTGAAAATGTAGACCCGATGGGGGTTCACACCGGTGACAGCATTACCGTTGCGCCTGCCCAGACGCTTTCCGATCGCCAGTACCAGATCCTGAGGGACGCATCGATAAAAATCATACGTGAAATAGGTGTGGAAACCGGGGGCAGCAACATTCAGTTTGCCATCAACCCCGAGAACGGGAGGGTTATTATTATCGAGATGAACCCCAGAGTTTCACGCAGTTCAGCTCTTGCATCGAAGGCTACCGGATTTCCTATCGCCAAGGTTGCAGCAAAGCTTGCAGTCGGCTATACACTCGATGAAATTCAGAATGATATCACCAAATCAACTCCGGCGAGTTTCGAGCCGGTTATTGATTATTGTGTCGTGAAGATTCCCAGGTGGGATTTCGAGAAGTTCAAAAATGTTGATTCGAAGCTTGGCGTTCAGATGAAATCCGTCGGAGAGGTTATGGCTTTCGGGCGGAATTTCCGGGAAGCGCTTCAGAAGTCCCTGCGCGGGCTTGAGATCGGTCGTGCAGGTCTCGGCTGTGACGGAAAGGACATCATGAACGTTGTCGGGATGACACAGCAGCAGAAAAAATTCGCCAAGGAAGATCTTCTTGAAAAGATCAAGGTGCCGAAAGCCGACAGGATGTTCTACCTCCGTTATGCTTTTCAGGCGGGCGCAACCGTTGAAGAGATTCATCAGTCGACCGGCATAGATCCCTGGTTTCTGGACAATATCCAGCAAATTGTTGATTTCGAGAATGAATTGAGAGACATGGCCGGCGGATCTCCCTCCTCATCATGATGACCACATATCTGACCAAAATCCTCGATTACAAGGCCTGCGAAGTAGATGTTTTAAAGCAGCAGGCTCCGGTATCCCGTTACCGTGACGTTGAGGCGGATCTCCCTTCGACAAGGGATTTCAGGGGTGCACTGAAAAATAACGACGGTACTGTGCGGCTCATTGCCGAGGTGAAGAAAGCTTCACCCTCCAGAGGGGTCATGGTGGAAAATTTCAAGCCGCTTGAAATAGCCCGTCGTTATGCTGAAATCGGTGCCTCTGCTTTTTCCGTGCTTACGGATCGTAATTTTTTTCAGGGCTCAAACGAATACCTTCAGCAGGTGAGCGGCGCCTTTGATCTTCCTGTTTTACGCAAGGATTTTATTATCGACGAGTTGCAGATATACGAGGCACGTCTGATAGGGGCCGATGCCGTTCTGCTTATTGTCGCAGCGCTTGACAGCACGAGCCTCAGGGATTATCTGCAGGTTGCGGCAGGGATAGGTCTCGATGCCCTTGTAGAGGTGCACGATCGCCCTGAGCTGGAATGTGCATTGGCAGCCGGTGCGGCAATTGTAGGTGTCAACAACCGGGATTTGAAAGACTTCAGTGTTTCTCTCGATACCTCGCTTCATCTCAGGCCTGTAATACCCGATGAAGTTGTTTCAGTTGCAGAAAGCGGCCTGAAACATGTCTCCGATGTAACCATGATGCAGGATGCATCGTTTGACGCTGTCCTGATCGGTGAAGGTCTGCTGGGTTCCGAACTGCAACAGTTTACCTGGAAGCGGACTTGATTTTTGCCGCGGCTTCAGCAGGGTTTTCAGCCTTGAAGAATGCCGTGCCTGCAATCAGGGCATCGGCACCTGCCGAAACAATGTCCTGAGCGTTATCGACAGTTACTCCTCCGTCTACGGCGATAACCATTTCCTGATTGAGTGCAGTACGCATGGCATCAAGCTGCCTGATCTTGCCCAGAGATGATGGAATGAACGTCTGGCCTCCAAATCCGGGGTTTACCGACATAAGCAGAACAAGATCAAGGTCCGGTAATATCGACTCCAGTGTCGATACCGGTGTCCCGGGGTTGATCGATACACCTGCTTTTGCACCAAGGCTTTTAATAAGCTGAACGTTTCTGTGCAGATGGGCGCAGGTTTCCTGGTGAACGGTAATCTGATGAGATCCGGCTTTTATGAAGTCGGGAATGTAGGTGTCAGGATCGGAAATCATCAGGTGCGTATCGATAGTGAGGTTTGAGCACTGCGCAATTGCCTTTATGATAAAAGGTCCGAACGTTATGTTCGGAACAAAATGGCCATCCATGACATCGCAGTGAATCCAGTCTGCACCGGCTTTTTCAGCAAGTTCAATGGAAGCGGCGAGTTGTGTGAAGTCCGCTGAAAGAATGGATGGGGCAAGAAGAGTTTTTTTTGACTGCATAGCTTGTGTTACTTCAGTAATTAGTGGTTACAGGTTATTGACGGATTAAAACGGTTCTCCGATTCCAAAATTGAATGTAAAATCCCCGATGCTCCAGTCAGAGAGTTGCCAGGGATTGGTTTGTGACGGGTCGTAGAGCTTATAGCCAAAATCAAAGCGGAACGGGCCGATAGGCGAGCCTATACGTAAACCGATACCTGCATCCCAGGCGATATCCCTGTAAAGGGACTTGAGAGTCAATCCATAAGGGCCTTTTCTGTCCCAGATATTTCCAACGTCCGTGAAAAAAGCAATACCGGACGGGTGCCCGAAAAGTTTAAAGAATTTCAGACGATACTCCAGGTTCCCTTCAATTTTAATATCCGCTCCCAGTGTTGCGGCTGCCTCACTGTCGTTACTTCCGGGACCCAGCGTGCTGAACAGCCAGCCTCTCATACTGTTTGGTCCGCCGGCGTAAAAACGGCGTTCGTCGGGTGTCGCGTCGGCTTTACCGTAAGGAGTCATTGCGCCGAGAAATACCCTGCCGGCAAGCTGCTGTTGTTCCGTAAGGTTTCTGACAAAAGTAAACTGACCGCTTGCCTTGAGAAACTGGGAATAGGGAGTGCCGAAAATTTGCGGATCACCTTTTGTAAATCCTTCATAACTGCGGGTATCGAGATATTCATCAATAAGATAGGCAAGGCTGCCAACTTCTTCAAGGCTGACATTCCAGGTATAGGTTGTCTTGCGTGACGGGTCATTCCTGTTCGAGTAAAAATACTGAAGACGGAAGGTCTGATTGATGTTGGTCTGTAAAAGACTGTCCAGGCTGTTGTCTACGGCAATTGCATCGGAAGGGTCAACACCGATATTGTCCGCCAGGTCGGTTTTGAAAAGCTGTTTGAAGCCGTTGAGGGAATCTTTTTTTACCAGCTCCAGCTCGAAGAAGTCAAAAATCAGGCGCGATTTCTGTGTGAGCTGGGCGTTATGACTCATGCGCAGCAGACCTTTCTGGTTGTCGAGAAGGATCGGTAAACGGGAGCGTGAGTACTCAAGAGTCCCCGTGTAGGTGTTGCCGGGCTTTTTCAGTTCAGGCATGACAAGGTTTGCAGAGAGCCCGAATTCGTAGGGTCTGTACTGTGAGTACTGGTTTTCATCAAGATTTTTGAGCAGATCGTTCGATTTGCTGATCTGCATGCCGAAATCGGTTGTCACCTTCAGGTTTTCAGCGCCTCCGAAAAGGTTCTTGTTTTCATAGCGCACGGATGCTCCTGCGAAAAAATCGCCATAGCGGTTGTCTACATAGATTTTCGGTTCGATAAGGTGCTTTGGTTTGGGCTCAAGGTGGATTGACGTGGAGAGTGTTCCCTGACGAACCGAATCGTTTCGAATGAAAACCGAGGAGAATACATTTGTCGATCCGAAGTTTTGCAGGGTTTTCTGCTGCAGCGACTGACGGGTTGTGTCTCCGGGCCGATAAGCGGTGAAGTTCGTGATAAGATCGGATGAGAGCTTCTGATCCCCGTGGACAACTATGTCAATGCTGTCCTGACGGGTTTTTTTCAGCTCCGGCAAATCGGGATCGTCGTCGGTGAACGGGTCATGGACAACGACCTGTAAGGGGCCGTAAACGAGCAGTTGAGGGAGTTTGACGTTGACCTGTACGCCGGCCTGTGTGCCGACAGTATCCACTTGTATGCGGATACTGTCTTCATGCATGAATGCATAACCGTACTCTTTAAAAAAATCAATTGTCCGGTCCCTTTCCTCTATGAGGTTATCGACCGTGAAGACCGAGTCACGTTTGAGATTGCTTCTCTGCAGATATGTTGTTTTCAGAGAGTCCGGAATTTTATCGAGACCTTCATATCGTACAGAGTCGATTCGTGCCGGAGGATTTTCTTCAATGTCTATGGTGAGGGTGATCCTGTTTTTTTTGTCAGGCTTTGATACCGAGGGGGTGATCACCGCGTGGAAGAATCCCTTGAACGTATAAAGCTTTTTGATCAGGGCAATATCGCGATTAAAAACATCCTGGTCGAAAAGGTCCTTCGAGGTGGAAATGACTTCCAGGATTTCTTCCTTGCTCAGTGCCTGATTTCCTGTTATCGCTATTTTTTTGACGTAGGTCTGGTTGCCGGACTCAGAAGTTTTCTGGTTTTGGGCTATGCACAATGGCGGGGAAGCGGTCGGCGTGATGATCGAAAGAATCAGAAAGGCTGTGCACAGCCGGATGATTTTTTTATGTAGAAAAAATACACGCGTCGTGACGTTCTCCTAATTTATCGGCTCTTCATCTCCATAGCAAAAATCTTCATCCGTGGGGTAATCCGGCCATATTTCTTCAAGACTTTCATATAGTTCATCACTTTCAGGCAGATCACTCAGGTTGTCAATGACGGCTTGCGGGGCGCCGGTTCGGTTCGCGAAGTCAATCAATTCATCCTTTGTGGCAGGCCATGGTGCGTCGGCAATATATCTTGCCAGGTCCAGGTTCCAGAACATGTGATATTACGTGTTAAGTCGGATTTATGAGCTACTGTCGTTCTGTTTTGAGGCAGGTTTTGCTGTCAGGTAACTTTCAGGTGTGAAGTTATCAAAAAAGTATCCCGATGGATTTATTTTCCGGTTGTTTTTGTGAATCTCATAGTGCAGGTGTGGACCTGTGGAAATACCGGTATTACCCGAGAGAGCTATAATATCTCCTCGTTTTACCCGCTGGCCTGCTTTGACTATTGATTTTGAAAGATGTGCATAGATCGTTTTGTAACCGTAGCCGTGGTCAATGACAATCTTGTTCCCGTAGCCGAAGTTATACCCGGTATAGCGAACAATGCCGTCTCCCGGAGCGTAGACCTTTGTGCCGATTGGCGCAGAGAAATCAACGCCGTCATGATGTATACGCCGTTTGTATATGGGGTGATGGCGAACGCCAAAACCGCTGGTAACCCGCCCGTTTATCGGTTTCAATGCGGGGATCGAGGCGAAAAGTTCCTGATTTCTATCCCAGGTGTTCTGAATCTTTTTATGGCTGTCTTTTTGCTGCTCGATTTTGAGGCTGAGAGTCTCGATCTTCTTTTCGGTCATCGCAAGAAGGCGTGCCGATGATTCCCTGTTGGCAAAAAAAGCCATGGTGCGGCTTCCACCGGTTCCCATGCTTTTTTCTTCTTCGGATACAGCCGGGAGGTTGACCGCAAGCCGTAACTGGTTGTCGGATTCAGAGAGAGACTCAAGTTCCTGCTCGAGCCTGTTGATCTGTTTTTGCAGTGAGAAGAGTGATTCGGTGCCGGAGGGTTGTTGGAGTGACTTTTCCTGATTCAGGTTGCGAAATCCAAAAATCGCGGTTGCTGCCACAAAAGAAACAACAACCAAAACACCTGCAAACAGAATCACCAGGGTATGCAGTGGCATAAACCTGCCGTCTTCTGTGAGATAGTAGAAGCTTTTCCTGGAAAACATCGGCCTCCGGGTCTTGGGATGTGCAGGGAATATCTTCACGAACTCCGAAAATATAAAAAAAGTTTTCTGTTCGGCAATACGTCCTTTCTGTCTCAGTGGGCGTCCAGCCAGTTTTTTCCAACGCCTGTTTCAACTTCTACGGGTACTGTTTCAAGGCCGCATAGCCTGGATGCTTGTTCCATACAATCCACGGTCATCTTTGAAAGAACTTCTTTTTCTTCTTTTGTAGTTTCGAAAACAAGTTCATCATGGACCTGCAAGAGCATGGAAGACTGCATGCCGTTCTTTTTGATTTTTTCGGCAACAAGGCTCATTGCGCACTTGATGATATCCGCGGCAGTACCCTGGATGGGCGTGTTCATGGCGGCCCGTTCAGCAGCCATCCGGATATTCCGGTTTTTGCTGCGCAAATTGTCGATATATCGCCTGCGTCCGGTCAACGTGGTGACGTATCCTTTATCGGCGGCTGTATCAATGGTTGCCTGCAGCGCATCGAACAGTCCGGGGTACTTCAGTGTGTAGGTTTCAATGATTGCCTTGGCTTCTTTTTGCGGTATGTTAAGTCGTTGGGCCAGTCCATAAGGTTGAATGCCGTAAAGGACGCCGAAGTTTACCTCCTTGGCTTTTCTCCTCATTTCTGCGGTTATGTTTTCTGTATCGAAGATTGTTTTTGCGGTTGCAGTGTGAATATCTTCGCGGTTTCTGAACGCGTCTATAAGCTGGGAATCCTGTGATATTTCAGCCGCAATACGAAGCTCGATCTGGGAATAGTCGGCGGAAAGAAGGTAATGGTCACTCCTTGAGGGTATGAAAGCTTTGCGGATTTCCTTGCCAAGCGGGGTGCGAATCGGGATATTCTGCAGGTTGGGGTTTGATGACGAGAGTCTTCCCGTTGCCGTAATGTGCTGGTTAAATGATGTGTGCAGTCTGCCTGTCTTCCGGTTGAGCATTTTCGGCAGGGCTTCGATATAAGTTGTTTTGAGTTTCTGGAGGCTGCGGTACTCTAAGACATCCCTTGCGACCGGGTGAAGCAGGGCAAGTTCCTCAAGTACTTGCACATTGGTAGAGTAGCCGGTTTTGGTTGTTTTTTTCGGAGGCAGGCCGAGAACGTTGAAAAGAATGTCGGCAAGCTGTTTTGGCGAATCGATGTTGAAGCTCGTACCCGCTGTTTCATAGATCCTTTCGGTAAGACCTGCAAGCTGACAGTTGACTGTTTCCGACGTTCGTTCAAGTTGTTTTGTATCAAGGGCAATGCCCAGGTATTCCATGTCCGCAAGCACTTCAACAAGCGGGAACTCTATGTCCCGACAGAGTTGTTCGAGCTCTTTGTTTTCCCGGAGCAGTATTTTCTGTTTCTGTTCGAGTTGCAGGGCTATATCCGCATCCTGGCAAGCATAGACAGTAAGCTGATCGATCGGCACCTCGTGTATGGGGATTGCTTTTTTCCCGGCACCGGTAAGCTCACTGTACGTTATTGTCCGGTGATTGAGATACCTTTCGGCAAGATCGTCAAGATTGTGTTTTTCCTCAGGATTGATGACATAACTTGCAAGCATGGTATCGAAGCCGACCGGGGTAAGCCGTATCCCATAATTTTTCAGTACAAGGATATCGTATTTGAGGTTTTGCCCTGTTTTCTCAATAGAGGGGTTTTCGAGTACATGTCTGATCATTCCGAGGGCTTTTTTTGCGCTGAGACCTTTACCCGAGCAGTATATGAAATATGCCTGGCCTGGTTCCCAGCTGACTGAGACGCCCACAAGTTCGGCCTCGAAGGTGTTCAGGCTGGTTGTTTCGGTATCGATAGCGAAGCTTTTCTGTTGTTCGAGTTTTTTTGCGAGCTTTGCTAAACCGCTTTCACTGTCGATGAGACGATAGACTGCTCCTTCTGAAGGAGAAAAAGGCTTATCTGTGTTTTCAGAGCCGCTGTTTGAGGTCGGGAGTGTTCCGGGAAAGATTTGAGGGATTTTTGCGGCGATGCTTTTCATTTCCAGCCGCTCAAGCAGACTGAAGAGCTGTGAGCCGTCGGGTTCACGACACTCCAGCTCATGCAGTGTCGTGCCAAGGTCAAGGTTGGTCCTGATCGTGACGAGATCCTGAACCAGCTTTCGGTTGGTCTCGAACTCCTCGAGGCTTTTACGTGATTTCGGAGCCAGTTCGTCGAGATTTTCCAGAATGGCTTTCAGGCTGCCGTAGGTATTGAGAAGTTTTGAGGCGGTTTTCGGGCCGATGCCTTTTGCTCCGGGTATGTTGTCCGAACTGTCACCGGTCAGGGTCAGAAAATCGATAAAATGTTTCGGTAATACGCCGAACTGCTCCCTGATTTCACCATCGCCCAGAAGTTCCAGTTCATTCTGTTTTTTGCCGGGCTTGAGAATGGCTACGCCTTCATGGACAAGCTGTGCAAGGTCTTTGTCCGGTGTGACAATATATACATCGCATTGGTGCTCGAACTGTCTGACGGCACTTCCTATGAGGTCATCGGCTTCATAGCCCGGTTGTTTGAGGACAGGTATCCGCATCGCCTCGACAAGCTTGAAAATCACAGCAAGCTGTGCGACGAGATCCTCTGGCGGTTCCGGGCGGTTTGCCTTGTAAGGGGCATAGAGAGTATGCCTGAATGTTTTTTCCTTGCTGTCAAAAGCAACGGCGAGGTACTCCGGTTTGTAGGTTTCAAATATTTTCAGCAGGGTCATGAGGAACCCGTAGGTTGCGCCTGTAGGAATACCGCTTTTCGTTGACATCGCGGTGCGCTGCAGGGCGAAAAACGACCGGTAAACCAGCGCCATGCCATCGAGCAGAAAAAGGGCGGGCTTTTTTCCGGTACTCTGCGGCTGTTCGGGATTCGAGGCTTTGCTCGTGTCGAATGTCAGTTGAAATTGACCGTTATTACTCAACGACACCATAACTGCCCAGGACTTTGACCATTGTTGCGAATTCCCTGAGGTGCATCAGGGCATTAAGAATATTGGGGTCGCTCTCATGGCCGATGAAGTCCACATAGAAAAAATATTCGAAGGCCTTCATTCGTGAAGGCCGGGACTCGATTTTGGCCATGTCGATTTCCCGCAGCGCCAGTGTTGCCATAGCTTTGAAGAGCGATCCCTGCTCATTTGGCAGGGTAAATACGATCGATGTTTTCTGCCTCGTGGTATCCGGTTTTTTCCTGAACGTGAGGTCGGCAGTGTGTTTTTCATGAGCAATACAGAAAAAACGGGTGAAATTCCAATCCTCGTCGGCAAGGTTTTCCCGGAAGATTTTCAAACCGTAGAGTTCGGCGGCTCTTTTGGACGCGATGGCAAAATGATCCCGCTTCTTCTCGGTGGCGATGATTTTTGCGCTGCCTGCCGTGTCGTAAGCTACTTCCGGCTTGAGGTTGCTGTGAGCAGTGAAAAAATTCCGGCACTGGGAAAGGGCCTGAGGATGTGACAGGACTTTCCCGTTATTGCTCTCCGATGCTTCAGGCAGCCCAAGCAGACAGTGCTCTACTTTAACAAAAGTTTCAGCGATTATACTGACAGGGTGCTGCATCAGCAGGTCGTAGTTGTGATGAATGCTGCCGCCGAGAGAATTTTCAATGGGAATGACCGCACATGAAACCTCTCTGTGTTCTACCGCATGAAACGCATCGTCAAATGTTTCGAACGGCGCGGGATAACCAAAGCGCAGTGCTGCAATTTCACTGTATGCTCCGGGCTCGCCCTGATATGCGACTAACCGGTTTGTCATTATTTTTTCTTGTGATTAATTTGCGGTAGTGTAGAACGATGCCATGTAAACATGAGCTTGGTTATCGGGTTTTCCGGCTGCACCGCGCATGCAAGCTCGTTACTGTTCGGATGTTCTTACGATTGTTCAGCTTAGGTTAAAGAAAATAAATCTATTATCATAAACGGGTATTTTTCTGTTTTGTTCAATCAGTGAATTTCAATTATGTCAGGACACAGCAAATGGTCGACGATTAAAAGGAAGAAAGCGGCAACTGATCAGAAAAGAGGTAACTTGTTTACAAAACTGGTCCGCGAGATTACTATTGCGGCAAAAACGGGCGGCGGGGACCCCAATGGAAACCCGCGGCTTCGTCTTGCTATCGATACCGCAAAATCGCACTCCATGCCTCATGATAATATACAGCGAGCCATCAAAAAGGGTACAGGAGAGCTGGAGGGAGTTACCTATGAGGAGATAACTTATGAGGGCTACGGTCCGGGAGGCATTGCCGTTATTATTGAGACCGCGACTGATAACCGTAACAGGACTGTGGCCGATGTAAGGCATATCATGAACCGTCACAACGGTTCGCTTGGCGAAAACGGAAGCGTCGGCTGGATGTTTCAGAGGAAAGGCAGTATTGAAGTCCCAAAAGCTGCCGTGACAGAAGAGCGGCTTATGGAGGTCCTTCTTGACGCCGGACTCGAGGATCTTGACAGCGAAGATGAGGGCTATTTCAACGTGGTGACCGACGTGAAAGACCTTGATGCAGCTAAAAAGGCTCTTGATGAAGCGGGGATTGCCTATGAAAACGCGAAGATGGACATGATCCCGGATAATTTTGTTGAACCGGCACCTGAAGAAGCTTCGAGGGCAATCAAGCTCATTGACGCCCTTGAAAACTGTGATGATGTACAGGCGGTCTACAGTAACCTTGAGATCAGTGAGCAGGCAATGAAAAGTCTTGATTCCTGAACTATGATTGTTATGGGGGTCGATCCCGGCAGCGTAAGGACCGGTTATGGTATTGTCCGGTGTGAGGGGGATTCTTTTTCTCTTGTCGCCTGCGGGGTTATCCGTCTCGGTTCCAGGCAGAGCATCCCTGAAAGAATCAAGATTATCTATGATGAGCTTGAAAAGCTTATAACCGCTAACCGCCCTGCCAGGCTGGCCCTTGAGACCGCTTACGTGAACCGCAATGCTCAATCCGCTCTCAAACTCGGTCAGGTAAGAGGTGCGATAGTTGCGCTTGCCATGAACAGCAGGCTTGAGCTGCACGAGTATGCACCACGTGAAGTGAAGCAGATGCTTACCGGTAGAGGAGGGGCAAGTAAGGATCAGGTCGCTTATATGACACGGCATTTTCTCGATATTTGCGAACCGGTCAAGCCTTATGATATTACCGACGCCCTTGGAATAGCTCTATGCGACCTGTTACGTGACGGGGCAGCCAACTCCGGCCGGAGAGCAAGTGCCCTGTCGTCGCGCAGAAACAACTGGTCCGTATTTGTGAAAGAAAATCCCGATCTGGTAGTGTAATCTGTAATGCCTTTTTGAATAACACTATAACGTTCAATTCAGGAAATAACGCTGTGAAAGGACACATTGTCAATCTGCCGAATTCCCTGAGTTTGCTCAGGGTTCTGCTTATTCCTTTTTTTATCTATTTTTTTGATAAAGGGGATATATGGATCGCGAATACGATCCTTGTGGTTGCGGTACTGACCGACTGGTTCGATGGTCAGACGGCCCGCTGGACAAACGAGGTGTCGGACATGGGCAAGATCCTCGATCCCCTTGCCGATAAGCTCTGCCTTGCTTTAGTAGCGTTTTATTTCATGGTTATCGGAAAACTGCCCGTCTGGTTTGTTGTTTTTGTCGTGGCCCGCGACCTGTTGATTTTCCTTGGAGCAGCATATGTAAAACATCGTCACAAGGTAATTACAACATCATTATGGCCTGGAAAGTGGGCAGTTGGCTTTGTTTCCATGATGTTTTTTGCCATGGTCTGGCCTCATCCCTTTTTTGACAGGTACCCTGTTCAACAAATCTTCATGTACCTCTCTGTTTTCATGCTGCTGATTTCTTTTATACAGTATTGTGTAAGGTTTTACCGTATTCAGCAGGGAGTGGAGACCGGGCTTGAGGCCTGAGATCAATCCTTTTGTTCTATCACGGTTGCCATAAGTGACGCTTCACATACGAGATCCCCGCGTACGTAGGCTTTTGCATCGAACTGACAGACGTTGCGGCGCCTGCTTTTCATGATCGCCTCGATTACCAGTGTATCTCCCGGAACGACAGGTTTGCGGAACCTGGCTTTGTCGATCCCCATGAAGTACACCTGCATGTCGTTCATGTTGTCGCTACCGTTAAGCATCATGATGCCTCCGGTCTGTGCCATCGCTTCCACAATAAGTACGCCCGGCATGATAGGGTTTCCGGGGAAGTGTCCCTGAAAGAACTCCTCATTTACTGTGACGTTTTTTATCGATACGATTTTCTCGTCGAGTGTGAACTCGACGATTTTATCAATCAGCAGCAGCGGATAACGGTGGGGAAGAATTTTCTGGATGGCATTGATATCGAATATCACGCCGGATTTTTTTTCATGCTGAAACTGGCGGGCAAGCCTGTTCCGGTCAGCATATTTTTTTAGCTGTTTGACAAATTCGACATTTGATGCGTGGCCTGGTCTGGCCGCAAGGATCTGTGCCTTGAGGGGCATGCCGAGCAAGGCGATATCACCGATAAGATCGAGCAGCTTGTGTCGGGCAGGTTCGTTTTTAAAGTGCAGTTTCCGGTTGTTGAGGATACCGTTTTCACCAAGGGTGAGCTGGGAGCTCTCTACGCCGATTTTTTCTGCAAGAGTGGCAAGTTCGGCCCCGGACATTTTTTTGTCAACGATAACAACAGCGTTGTCGAGATCCCCGCCCTTGATTATGCCTATATTTGCGAGTTCTTCGACTTCGCTCAAAAAGCAAAAGGTACGGCATGGGGCAAAATCATTCAGAAACTCTTTTTCAAGGTCAAAAAGCCCGGAATGCTGAGACCCGAGGGCCGGGTTTTTGTAGTCAACCATTACGGTAGCCCTGAAGCCGTCAAGCGGCAGGGCAACGATATCCACGTTGTTTTCAGGGTCATGGAACTCTATGGTTTCATCGATCACAAGGTAGTTCTTCGGCTCATCCTGTTCGGCGAGCCCGGCGGAAACGAGGGCTTTTGCAAACTGTACCGAACTGCCATCCATGACGGGGGGTTCCGGGCCGCTCATTTCTATCTTGCAGTTGTCTATCTGCAAGCCATAAAGCGCTGCGAGCACATGTTCGGTTGTGTATACCTTGTTCCCTTCGAATTCAATGGTTGTACCGCGGCATACATCCACGACATTTTCTATTATTGCTGGTATCTCGGGGCAGTTTTCAATATCGGTCCTTACAAACCGGTAGCCGTAATTTACAGGAGCAGGCTTGAAGGTTATCATGCACTCCTTACCGGTATGCAGGCCGGTTCCCTGAAGGGAAACCTCTTGTTCCAGTGTTCGTTGATGAATGAGCATTTCTTGACTGTTGCTCCGGCTGAAAGCTGCAGCCGGAAATATATGAACTGAAGCGTAAAAACAGAGCCCACTGAAAGATTTCTTTTCAGGCCCCTGAATATAGACCCCTAAGATAATAAAGCTGTTCAACCATTCAAATATTCAGGCATGGCGGGAGGAAGGTTTGATAACTGGATAACGGGGAGGTGGCTGGTTGGCTAAATAGCACCCGGCTTTTTACAGGTGTTCCTGAAAATGTTTTTTCGCCTTTTCAAGAATCAGCGCATGCGTGGCGGGGTTGCCCGCAATGATGCTGTGGTGGGAGCTGATATCGCTATTGCCGCTGAAACCGGTGACTATCCCGCCCGCTTCCCTTACAAGAAGTACGCCTGCGGAATAATCCCAGGGAAAAAGTTTGTATTCCCAGAACGCATCAAACCTTCCGCAGGCCGTGTAGGCCAGATCAATAGCGGCTGATCCCGCCCTTCGGATGCCTGCCGAATCATGGATGACATCCTTAAGCATCGAGACGTATGATTCGAGGTAGTGGTATTCCTTGAACGGGATGCCGGTTGCTATAAAGAGATGCTCGGGATCATGCTGCGCCGAGACATGAATTTTTTCCCCGTTGAGGTGCGCCCCTTTACCTTGCTCTGCGGTAAAAAGCTCATCGAGAACCGGCTGATACACGACGCCGGCAACAAGATCGTCGTTGGCATTGCAGAGTGCTATACTGATTGAAAAGACGGGAAAGGAATGAATGAAATTAAGGGTTCCGTCAAGCGGGTCGACGATCCACTTTCTTCCCGACCGTCCGTTTGCAACACTGCCTTCCTCGCACAGCATACTGTCCTCCGGAAACGTTTCGGCGATGGCTGTTGCGATGCACTGTTCGCAAGCCTTGTCAACTTCCGTAACAAAATCCTTGTACTCCTTGGGATGTATTTCCGCCAGATCGAGTTCGCCCAACTTCCGGAGGGCTATCGTTCCGGCATCTTTTGCCGCTTTTATGGCAGTATCAAGCTCTCTGCTCATGACACACATTAAGGATTCGTTAAATATCATTTTCATAATCCGTAGCCGATTCCTTGCCGGCGCTGGCAATATACAGTATGTCATGGCAATTATAGAATAGCATCGCCGTGACTTTTTCAAAGGAATTCTTCTTTCCTTTGATGAAACTTATTCTGCTATTTTGTGTTTTACTATGGAAATACATTGATCAGACTTATTTCGGAACCACCAAACAAACCCTCAAATGAATATACATCCACTGCTGCTCATCGCCTGTATCGCCCTTTGTCTGCTTGTTGGTTTTGCAGGCAGCGTTTTTACGCCGGAACTGGGGTCGGATTGGTATTATTCGGTGTTAAACAAGCCTTCGTGGAACCCTCCAAGCTGGCTTTTTGCTCCTGTATGGACGGTGATTTTTATCCTGATGGGCGTTTCGCTTTCACTGGTTCTCAAGGAAGGAGTTGACAAACCGGTTGTGGTTGCGGCACTTATTGTGTTCGGAGTTAATCTGTTTCTGAATTTTGGGTGGTCAGCGATGTTTTTCGGTCTGCAGTCACCTTTTTGGGGATACCTGGAAATTATTGCGCTCTGGCTGTCAATCATCCTCGCGGTCGTACTCTTTGGCGCAGTGTCCAAAACGGCAGCTTATCTCCTGATTCCATACTTTTTATGGGTAAGCTTTGCGTCCTATCTGACGTATACGATATGGAAGCTGAATCCATAATGGTACCGCTATTAATCTGCTGCGCACCATGATTACTTCGTTGTTGTCCCGACAATTTATAGAGATACCTATAATGATGTGTCAGGAGCCGACGGTGAGGGTTGCAAGATGAAAGAGCTGCGGAAATCAAGATTGATTGTGGCGTCATGGCTGGTGGTGTTGGTACTGGCCGTGCCCGCTATCATAGCTGCCGAGAATAGTGCCACGGTCTATCACGGTAACACGAAAAGCAAAATCTTTCATCGACCGGGATGCAGATATTACAACTGTTCGAAATGTACGGCGACATTTCATTCGCGGCAGAAGGCGGTCGAGGCGGGGTATAGGCCCTGCAGGGTATGCAAACCCTAAATGATATTCTCTCCTTTTGGGAGAATTCCGTAGCGGTCGATGAAGTCTTTTTTCAGAACATCCATGACCGTTACATCGCATCGTTTGCCGTTTCGGTAAGCCAGCTCGCGCATGGTGCCCCGGTTCATGAAGCCGCAGTCTTCATATAGTCCGATGGCGTGTTTGTTGTACGACTCGACGAGGAGCGCAACCACATGAAGATCGATGACGTTAAATGCAAAATCAAGTAGCGTGAGCATGGCGTCCTTGCCGTACCCTTTACCCCTTAATGAAGGCTGAAAAATGCAGAACGATCTGATAAAAGCGTGGCGGCTTATCCAGCTTATCGATTCAAGGTTTATGATGCCAATGAGTTCTTTGCTGGTACAGCACTCCTCAATCCCGAAAAAAAACTCGCTTCTTTCTCTGAAAAGCTGATCCTTGTCATGTACCAGCTTTATCAGGTCCTGATGTGACGAGGGCAGGGGAGAAGGAAGGTATTGCCGGAGTTCGTAGTTGTTCCAGTGAGAAAAAATAGTGCCGGCATCGGTTTCTTCGAGCCTGCGCAACCGAATATGTTTTCCGCTGAACATGGTTTTCAACTCCCCTGTTTGTTGTTTTCGTGCAGATTGGCGAGGTTCTTGAGTGCTGTTTTGCCGGTAGATCTCAGGCGTTCCTGGATTTCCCGGCGGTCAATGTTTCCGGCACCGATGGAGATATAGTATTCTCCTTTAAGGATATAGAGCCCCCCGGTTGCCATGAATGCCTCATCACCAAACCCTTCAAGATCGGTTCTGCTTTCACTCAAGGCATCTTTTATGGAATGAAAGATCTCTGAGGGAGGAGGGCTGTTTTCAGGCATGAACGCCGGCTGGGTCAGTGTGATCTGCAGGAACGCCCATGAGTCTTCGTTTTGAGGGTTATACATGCAAAGTTTCATGCCGACAGACTGTTTTTCACTCTTTTCAGCGTTTTTAACTGGTTCTCCAAGCAATGTTTCCGCCTCTGATTTTGATATCAGGGCACATGGTTCAATGAGTTGGTGTTCCGAACCCGGCAAGACCGGTTCTGGTTGTTTTTCCGTTTGGGTGTCTGCTGTACAGCCGGAAAGTATCAGGCTGCAAACCAGAGTAAATGCGAAAAAGACAAGAAAGTGGTGCTGCATGAGGATGCTCTTTTTTAGGCATGTGTGCGACTTCACTATTGTAAATATAAAAAAAGAAGCCGTCGGACGACGGCTTCTTTTTGAGAGAAGATGGAATTCTGAACGTTACTCCTCGTCTTCCTGTCCCCGAAGCTGCTCAAGTACTCCGAAATCCTCAAGGGTGGTGACATCTCCCTTGATTTCCTTGGTAGATGCGAGCTCACGAAGCAGGCGCCGCATAATCTTGCCGCTTCTTGTTTTCGGCAGTCCTTGTGCCCACCTGATTTCGTCGGGTTTGGCAATAGGACCGATTTCTCTCGATACGTGGCCGCGGAGATCTTCCCGGAGTTTCATATCCCCCTCGTACTCATCCTTGAGCGTGACAAATGCGATGAGAGCGTTGCCCTTGATTTCATCGGGACGGCTTACAACCGCTGCTTCGGCAACCGCTTCATGGGCAACGAGGGCGCTTTCAACCTCGCTGGTTCCAAGACGGTGTCCGGAGACGTTGACGACGTCATCGACTCGTCCCATGATCCAGATATAGCCATCTTCGTCTTTGCGGGCGCCGTCACCGGTAAAGTACATGTCCTTGAACTCCGACCAGTAGGTTTCTTCATAACGGCTGTTGTCGCCGTAAATGGTCCGAAGCATTGACGGCCATGGTTTTTTAATCACCAGATAACCGCCTTCATTCGGCTTACAGGACTTTCCGTCTTTGCGGACGACGTCAACTTGTATGCCTGGAAGGGGCCGGGTTGCGGTGCCGGGTTTGGTAGGTGTTGCGCCGGGAAGCGGGGAAACGAGTATGCCGCCGGTTTCCGTTTGCCACCAGGTATCGACAATCGGACATTTTTCCTTCCCGATGACCGTATGGTACCACATCCATGCTTTCGGATTGATCGGTTCGCCGACTGTACCAAGAAGTCTCAGGGAACTCAGGTCGTGTTTGGTGACCCACTCGTCACCTGCGCGAATAAAGGCACGGATTGCCGTCGGTGCTGTATAGAGTATGGTGATTTTGTGGCGGTTGATGATGTCCCAGAACCGGTCCCACTGCGGGTAGTTAGGAGCACCTTCGTACATCATAATGGTTGCCCCGTTGAGCAGCGGGCCATAGACCAGGTAGCTGTGCCCCGTTATCCAGCCTACATCGGCGGTGCACCAGTAAATGTCCTCATCCTTGATGTCGAACACATACTTGAAGGAGTTCGCTGCATGTACCATATAGCCCCCGGTAGTATGGAGAATCCCTTTTGGTTTGCCGGTCGAGCCGCTTGTATAGAGAATGAAAAGCGGATGTTCAGCCTCTACAAACTCAGGTTCGTTGTGGTCGAGAGCAAGTCCCATCAGATCATGCCACCAGTGATCCATGCCGTCATGCATGTGCACCTCTTCATTGGTGGTTTTCAGCACGATGACACTACGGACGGAAGGGGTGTTGACAATGGCTTCATCGACAATGTCTTTGAGATTGATGGTTTTGCCACGCCTTCTTGTTCCATCTGAGCAGATAATGAGCTTTGCTCTCGAGTCATTGACTCTTTCGGTAATGGCATGTGCGGAAAAGCCTGCAAAAATAACATTGTGAACAGCGCCGACACGTGCACAGGCAAGAACCGCAATAGCCAGTTCAGGAACCATTCCCATGTAGATCGCGACCCTGTCTCCCGGTTTGATACCGGCAATTTTCAGGACATTTGCAAATTTGCTGACCTGGCGATGCAGTTCTCCGTAAGTAAGAACACGTTGTTCACCCTCTTCGCCTTCCCAGATAATCGCCGCCTTGTTTTTCCGCCAGCTGTTTACGTGGCGGTCGACAGCGTTGTAGCAGATGTTTGTAGTTCCTCCGGAAAACCATTTTGCATAAGGTGTTTCCCATTCAAGAACCTTGTCCCATTTGTTTTTCCAGTAAAAATTTTCGGCTATGCCTGCCCAGTATTTTTCAGGGTCTTTCGCGGCTTTGCTATAGAGCTTTTCATACTCTTCCATCGAAGAGATATGGGCGTTTTTCGAAAAATCAGAGGGGGGCGGGAATTTTCGTTTTTCCGACAGAACAGAACTAATTGACTTTTGCTCGGCTGGTTTCTGATTCGATTGTTTTCTTTCCTTAGCCATTTTACCGGATTTTAGGTTGACAAAAAGGGATCCCCGCCCCTTAGCAGGTATATGAAAAAAACGTCATGATTGAAGTATAACAGGCATGAAGTGTCGAATGGTGTGTTTTAGCGGGTGCCTTACAGGAATATGTTCATGCGGTTGACTGATTGAATACCAATTATACAAAAAAAAACAGTGAGCAGGCAAGCAGATAGTTGTATTCACCGGCAATAACTGCCTCAGTTGATAATGGGAGGAGAAGACTAATAAACTGTTTTTATTATCAGGTACACAACTCCGAGAATTTTGTTCTCGTTTTTCAGGTGAGGCAGGGTAATTGTCAGGCTGTTTTCATCGGTCAAAACGGTTTTATTGTTTTTTATAGAAGCCTTTGCAAGCACTAACCGGTTGTCGCTGAAAACGAGCACAATGCATTGGTCTTTTAACTCAATCTCCGGTTTTACCAGCAGTATATCGCCCTCGTGAACATGCGGGGAGAAGCTTTTCGTGCATCGGAAAGCAAATGAATCAGGGTACTTGACAAGTGCCAGTGGCAGTTTGATGTGTTCTGTTTCTTCTTTTCCGGGGTAAAAAAGTGCTCCGTTTTTTCCTGTTTTGCCGGAAAAAAACGGCACTTCGACAATGTCCGGGAGCCCGTACCGCTCAGCTTTTTCCTGCACAATATCAAGCAGATGATTTACGCGCTCTTCCAGAATTTCAAGTCGCTGTATATCCTGTAACGCACTTTCCTCGGCAATCAGGTAATTAAGGTTTAATGCCGGATATTTCCGCTTAAGCGATTTGATAAGCTTGTAGCCCGGCTCTTTTTCGCCACGTTCGACTTCGCTGATAAAACTTTTTGATATACCGATCTTGTGCGCAAAGCTTTGAAGTGTAAGGTTTTCTGATTTACGGATGTGCCTTAAGCATTTCCCGAAATGGGTGCTTTTATCCGTCATGATGGAATTTTTTTGTATATTCCGCTTGGGCGGAAACAGGTTAACAGAAGAAAACAGAAATAAAGTAAAATAAACCGAAAAATATGGAAGGACAAGAGATAAAGATCGATCATCGAAAGCTTCCCTGGAAAGGGATATGGAAGACAATTGCGGAAGAGGAATCAATCCGAAGAGGGAAGCGGGTGACTCCTGAAGCTGTGCGCATGGGCGTACAGGGGAAAAGCGAGTACTATCTTCAGTTGTATTACAGGGAAGTCAGAAAGCGCAGGGCGTGCCTGCACCATGTAGGTGCGGATACATGACGTCATATGTTTCAGCGGCAAACGAAGATTTTTCTCCCATGTCTCTTGGAAATCCCGGAAAAAAGAGGCCAACCGGCGAAAAGAACAAAAAACAGTATAAGGATGCTGAGGCATTGAAGGTTGTGCTGCATGAAAAAAACAGGCAGATACAACTGTTGAGAGCGCAACTGAGGCTGTCTGACGAGTACGGCAGGAATCTCAGGGATTTGCTTGAGGATCTGGTAAAGCTTCTGGCGATAATTGAGCAATAGCCCTTGTTATGTCACTCGTTTTTCATTGCTCGTCATTGCTTTTTTCCTTTGGTTTAACCACAAAGTTGACCAGTCTGTCCGGTACAACAATTTCTTTTACTACAGCCATTCCTTCGAGGAACTTCTGAACAGTTGCATCGCTACGGGCTTTTTCAAGCAGAACGTCTTTCGGCGATTGGGCCGGGGCGGTTACTTTGCTCCTGAGCTTTCCGTTTATCTGTACGGCAATGGTTGCCTCGTTATCGATTGCAAGCGCAGGATCGAAAACCGGCCAGGTTGCGGCGGTGATCGATGATGTGTGAGCGGCGGCTTCCCAGAGTTCTTCGCAGATGTGCGGCGCATAGGGTGCGAGAAGCAGGAGAAGTGTTTCCACGGCAGCCTTGTTTCTGCATTCCGCTTTATGAAGCTCGTTGGCAAAAACCATCATCTCCGCAATTGCCGTGTTGAACTTCAGTTGCTCGATATCCTCACTTACTTTTTTGATGGTCTTGTGCATGGTTCTCTTCAGGTTTTCCGTCAAGGGCTCTTCGGTCAGCGATACAGGGCTGCCGGGCTCGGGATACACCAGGCGCCACACTCTTGCAAGAAAACGGCTGACTCCTTCGATACCGTGAGTGTTCCAGGGTTTCACCTGTTCAAGCGGTCCCAGAAACATTTCATAGAGGCGTATAGCGTCAGCACCATATGAGACCAGCACGTCGTCTGCCGGGATCACATTTCCGCGCGATTTGGACATCTTTTCATTGTCTTCTCCAAGGATCATGCCTTGGTTGAAGAGTTTCCGGAAAGGTTCTTTTGTCGAAACCACGCCGAGATCATAAAGTACCTTGTGCCAGAACCGGGCGTAAAGAAGGTGCAATACGGCATGTTCTGCGCCGCCCACGTAAAGATCCACGTTCATCCAGTAACGTTCTTTTTCCGGATCGACCAGATCGTTGGTGTTTTCCGGGTCGATAAAGCGGAGATAGTACCAGCAGCTTCCGGCCCACTGCGGCATCGTGTTGGTCTCGCGCCTGAATGTTCCGTATTCATCGCTTCCGTAAAGCCATTCGGAAATATTGGCGAGAGGGGATTCGCCGGTCTCTGTCGGCTGATAGGCTTCTGTGTCGGGCAAAGTGAGCGGAAGGTCCGTTTCAGGACGCAGTGTGCCGTCTTCATAATGTTTCACCGGGATCGGTTCTCCCCAGTACCGCTGGCGGCTGAAGATCCAGTCGCGGAGTTTGTAGTTGACCGTTCTTTTCCCTTTTGCCTTTTTTTCAAGCCAGTCGGCCATGATGTCGAAAGCAGTATCGAAAGTCAGGCCGTCGATACTGACTTCGTCATTCGAAGAATTGACACACACGCTGTCTTTTTCCTCAAAGACGGCTTCCTGAACATCATGAGGGCTTTTGATGACCTCAATGATCGGAAGATCGAATTTTTTTGCGAACTCCCAGTCACGTTCATCATGGGCCGGAACCGACATGATAGCCCCGGTACCGTAGCTGGTGAGCACAAAGTCGGATATCCAGATGGGCAGAGCCTGGCCGTTTGCAGGATTGACGGCATACGAGCCGGTAAAAACGCCTGTTTTTTCTTTTTGCAGGCCGGTTCGTTCAAGCTCTGTTTTCAGCTTTGCCTGCTTGATATATTCTTTTACTTCTACAAGCTGCTGTGCTGTTGCGAGCTTTTCAGCCATCGGGTGCTCGGGTGAGATTACCAGATAGGTTGCCCCGAAAAGTGTGTCGGGCCTTGTTGTGTAGACCCTGACGGTTGTCTTGTGACAGGGCAGCTCAAAATCGATTTCAACACCTTCCGACCGTCCGATCCAGTTGCGCTGCATCTGCTTGACATTTTCCGGCCAGTCAACCTCGTCAAGGTCCTCGAGCAATCGTTCCGCATAAGCGGTAATCTTCAGCACCCACTGACGAAGAGGTTTGCGGACAACAGTGTAGCCGTCGGTGATTTTCTCGTCTACTTCTTCATTTGCAAGGACGGTTTTCAGTTCCTCGCACCAGTTCACATCAACCTCGCTCGTGTAAGCAAGTCCCCGGTCCAGCATCTGAAGGAAAATCCACTGTGTCCAGGTATAATATTCAGGATCGGTTGTGTTGATTTCACGGTTCCAGTCGTAGGAGAACCCCATACGCTGCAGCGTTTCCTTGAAGCTGCCGACATTTTTTCCCGTGATGACTTTCGGATGGGTACCTGTTTTAATGGCAAACTGTTCCGCGGGAAGCCCGAAAGCGTCCCATCCCATAGGGTGCAGAACATTGTATCCCCGGCTCCGTTTGTATCGGGCCATGATATCCGTAGCGGTATACCCTTCAAGGTGCCCGACATGAAGCCCTGACCCGCTTGGGTAGGGGAACATGTCAAGTACGTAATATTTGGGTTTACCGTTAGCGTTTTCCGTAAAAAAGGTCTGGTGTTTATCCCAGTATGCCTGCCATTTTTTTTCTATGGTTTGAAAGTCGTAGCGCATGCTCTCTTTTGAATGGTTTTTAAATCGATCGGCGTAGGTCTAAGAAAAGAAAAACGTTCAAAAATGAAAAAAGTATCCCTGCGCATATTCCCGGGAGCACCAATAAAAAAAGCCGTGCAGCATTCGCAGCACAGCTTTTTTTCTCCTTGCAGACTGTTTCTTACTGGTTTTGCTGCTCCTGGGCAGACGAGCCGTTTTCCAACGACTCAACCGGAACATCGAGCAAGGCCTTGATAGAAAGCGCATAGCGTGTCTTGCCGGTTCTCGGGTCCTTGCGGATATCGATCAGCTTGACTTTTACGCGGTCACCGGGTTTCAGGTGGTCGCTCACCTTTGCCACTCTCTCTTTGGCAATTTCCGAAATATGCACCAGTCCGTCGGTTTTCGGGAGAAATTCCACGAATGCCCCCAGTTCCTCACGGATGTCCCGGACCTTGCCGGAATATACCATGCCGACTTCCGGTTTGGAGATAAGGGTTTTGATGGTTTCTATTGCTGCCGATGCACCTTCGCCGCTCGGCGATGAGATCGTGACGGTTCCGTCATCGTCAACATTGATTTCAGCGCCGGTTTCTTCCGTAATGCTTCTGATTGTTTCGCCGCCTTTACCGATTATCATCCCGATGGCGTCCACAGGAACCTGGATGGTTGAGAGACGCGGGGCGTATTTGCCGATCTCTTCTCTCGGGTCGGCGATAGCGGCGGCCATTTTGTCAAGGATATGCAGGCGTCCGTTTCTTGCCTGTTCGAGAGCCTGCTCGAGAATATGGTAATCCAGACCGTCGATTTTGATATCCATCTGGCACGCCGTAATCCCGTCTTTCGTTCCTGCAACCTTGAAGTCCATGTCGCCAAGGTGGTCTTCGTTGCCGAGTATGTCGGACAGAACCGCATAGCTGTCACCCTCCTTGATAAGTCCCATGGCGATACCGGATACCGGTTTGGCAAGAGGTACGCCGCCGTCCATTGCCGCCAGGGTGCCGCCGCACACGGAGGCCATGGAAGAGGAGCCGTTGGATTCAAGAATGTCCGATACAATGCGGATAGTGTAAGGGAATTCAGTATCCGACGGAACCACTTTCTTGATGGCTCTTTCCGCAAGGTTGCCGTGGCCGATCTCTCTGCGTCCTACACCTCCGACTCTGCCGGTTTCACCCACAGAAAACGGAGGGAAGTTGTAGTGCAGCATGAATCGTTTTTCGGTGTCGTCAATCAGCGTGTCAATCATCTGCGCATCTTTTTTCGTGCCGAGCGTCAGTGTGACGAGTGCCTGTGTTTCGCCCCTTGTGAAAAGCGCCGAGCCGTGTGCTCTGGGTATGAGGCCGAGTTCAATGCTGATGGGCCTGACTTCTTCCAGCGTCCTCCCGTCAAGGCGTTTGGCATCATTGAGAATCATGCGGCGCATCACGAGCTTTTCGGTCTTGTGAATATGACTTGAAATGATCTGTTCGTTAAGGTAGAGAGCCTTTGATGGATCGGCAGCGATGTCTTCGGCGGTTATTTCGTTCTTGTAGCGGTTAAGGACCTTGTCTGTGATGGATTTGTATATTGCCGAGGTTTTTTCCGCGCGCTCCTCTTTTGCGAGCGGCATGTAGGCCAGTTCTTTCAAAGGGGTTTCACATATCTCCCTGATGCTTTCCTGCAGGTCTTCCGGAGCGGTAATTGCAAGGAAAGAGCGTTTGGGTTTGCGAACTTCTGCTGCGATCTCATCCTGCAGGGAACAGATTTTTTCAATGGCATCATGACCGAATCTGATCGCATCGAGCATTTCGGCTTCGGATATCTCACTCATTTCACCTTCAAGCATGCAGATCGTATCGGTTGTTCCACCGATACAGATATCGATATCACTCTGTACAAGTTCATTGATATTCGGATTGATGACAAACTCGCCGTTTATCCTGCCGACCCGCACCTCCGACATGGCATTGGCGAACGGAATGTCGGAAACCATAATCGCAGCTGATGCTGCGATTCCGCCGAGCACGTCGGCATCATTGAGCTGGTCGGATGAAATGACGGAAATGATGATCTGTGTATCCTGATAATAACCGTCAGGGAAAAGCGGGCGGAGCGCTCTGTCTATAAGGCGGGCGGAAAGAACCTCTTTATCGGAAGGCCGGCCTTCGCGTTTGATGAACCCGCCGGGAAATTTGCCGGCAGCGGAATATTTCTCACGATACTCTACCTGAAGAGGGAAAAAATCCTGATTTGGAGAGGGAGGTGTTTTGCTGGAGACTACGGTGGCAATAACCATTGTATCACCCATACGCACGATTGCGGCCCCATCGGCCTGCTTTGCCATTTTACCGGTTTCAATAATGATTTTTTTTCCGTCTCCCAGATCGATTTCTTTTTTTATAAACATGGAGTGGGCATAAGTTGTTAGTGAATTAAAAAGTCTGCAGTCAAGTCTGCTCAAAATCGGACAGGTATTACAACAAGCGGCAGCCAATTAAATAAACAATCTTTCAATATACGATAATTTGAAAAATTAGTTTAGAGCTAATTATCCCGCCGTTATATTCTTAACCTGCCATTATCGATCAGCCTCGTTCTCCCGATCTTCACTGCAAGGACAAGAAGGTAGTCAACACCGGTTTTCAGCAGATCTGTTTCTGTGAAGTTGACCGAGTCTACGATACTTGCATAATCGATTTTTGCATCCGGTGCCGACTCGATAACAGACGTCACCTCTTGAATGATTTTTTCGCTGTCAGTTATCTGCTGTTTTACGAGCTCTGCAGCACGGCATATACTTTTATAGAGAACCGCCGCCTGTTTTCTCTCTTCCGATGAAAGGTAGATATTCCTTGAGCTTGTTGCCAGCCCGTCGGGCTCACGGACAATAGGGGCGCTAACGATGGTAATGTCGATATTGAGATCCTGTACCATTCTTTTGATCACCGCAAGCTGCTGGGCGTCTTTTTCTCCGAACACCGCGAGATGAGCTTTTGATATCAGCATAAGCTTCAATACAACGGTAGCCATGCCGTTGAAATGTCCCGGTCGTGCGGCTCCCTCAAAGCGGCTTGCAATATCTCCGGTACTGACCTGCGTCTGGGAGTCTTCTGCATACATCAGGGCTGTATCCGGGGCAAAAAGGTAATCAACCCCTGCCGCTTTAGCCATTGCAGCGTCTTTTTCAAATGGCCTCGGATAACGGTGAAAATCCTCCTCGGGACCGAACTGGCGAGGATTGACGAAGATCGTGAGAATAACGGTTCCTGCTTTTTCCTTTGCAAGTCTTATGAGGCTCAGATGCCCTTCATGCAGGGCGCCCATGGTCATCACTACAGCTATGAACTGATGTTTCAGCCGGAGACTTTCAGCTGTTTTCTGCATCTCTGCAGGGTTATTGATTATCTGCATTCTTTATTCGACTTGATTGTTCTTCTCATGTATGTGTCTCTCTGGAATCGGCATCGATCATCTTCCGTTCCTTTTTGAAATTTGATCGTTTACGTTTGCTTTTTTTGCCTGTTTTTTCCCTGCCGGAGATACAATGACAACAAATTCTCCCCTTGTTTTCTCACCCTTGAAGCGTTCGGTCATTTCTGATGCTGACCCGTAAAGGTATTCTTCATGGATCTTGGTTATTTCCCGCGCAATAAATATCTGTGCACCGGGAAAAGTGTCTTCAATTTCGCCGAGCAGTTTCAGAATCCGGTGGGGTGACTCATAGAAAACAACGGTGCATTCAATGGACGCAAGGAATTCCAGTTTGCTTTGCCTTCCTTTTTTATGCGGCAGGAAACCGGCGAAAAAGAAGTTATGCACCGGGAGCGGGCAAACAGAGAGCGCAGCAGTTGCTGCGCTCGGGCCCGGTATCGGGATGACTTTTGCCGGCAGGTCGTATGCTGCGCGCACAAGGGCATAACCCGGATCGCTGATCACCGGGGTTCCGGCATCGGTAATGACGGCCACATCGAGGTTGTCTTCGAGCAGGCTGAGGATGCTGCTGATCGCTTTTGTTTCATTGAATGCATGGTAGCTGATCAGTTTTTTCCCGCTGATGCCCAGATGGCGCAGCAGTATCGATGCACGTCGTGTATCCTCACACGCAATTGCATTGACGGATGTCAGCGTTTTGATCGCCCGCAGGGTGATGTCCTCGAGATTACCGAGGGGAGTCGCTACGATGTAAAGCGTCCCGGTATCAGCGGTGTCGTTCATAACGCGGCCTTGATTCGTTTACAGTGTCTCTATATACATAGTAATTTTCTATAGACCCATTTAAAATGTAATATTAGTAACATCCAAGTAAATGGCAGTGCATTTCATGGGTAAATCAATTCTGTCGAGGTAGGGAGGTATTTCATGTTGCTACAGTTGTATGTTAATGAGCCTTTAGGAAAACGCTGTCAGGAAAACATGTCTGTGGTTACAGACTTGAAAATGAAGTACGGTTTTGAGCTTGAAATTGTGAAAAAAACAAAAGAGGAAAAGTTGAAAAACAGTTCTTTGCCTCTTTTTCCGGCGATTGCAATTGACAGGGTAATTGTTTGTGAAGACAAGGTTGTCAGCCGAAGTGAACTGGAGCGTTTTATTGCTGAAAAATAACAATCAACACAGGGTCTTCTATGTTTGAAAAAGTAAGAAACACGCTGTTGTTTCTTTTTTTTGCTGTGTTCTTTGTCCTTGTAAACACCGGGGCAGCAGTTTTTGCCGAGAGTGCTTCATTTCGGGAGCACGCTGATGAAAAGTGGATCGAGGTTGCAGATGCTTCAGAGCACGTGTCAGGAAAACTCGGTGAAATAGTTGCCAAAACGCCAGGAGGTTCGGAGCCGGGAACAATGAACCCCAGGGCAAAAAAAGGATTTGCGGGAATACCGGGGGCACCTGGAATCAACTACGTTGTTGCCTTTTTATGGGCCATCTGGGTGGGATGGATTTTCTCGACTGTCGGTGCTTTTGGCGGGATCATGGCCGGGGTGGGGCATTTGACACTTTTTGGTTTAGGCAGTTACGCCGACAGTTTCATTGTTACCAATCCCGAACTGAACGCGTTGTTGACCGATACAATCAGGGCAACCAATCAATATCTTGTGGCATTGGCGGCCCTGATTTCGACGTATAGCTTCTATAGAATGAAAAGACTGGTTGTCCCTTTGGGGGTGGCTTTGGGGGCGGGTAGTGTTGCCGGAGGTTTTTTAATTCCCTGGCTTACCGCCGGGAAGATACAGCTTCACGAGTATATCGGTTTTTTCGGTCTGGCCGTTCTCGTCATAGGGGCTTTTATTTTTTACAGCACGACCGAAAGAGCCCGGTCCACAAAGAAAAAGGCCACTACAGCATCCGAATCATTTCAACGCCTGATGAAAGAAACGGATGTTTCAGAGTCACAGGGTGTTCATATCGTATCTTCAGGCTGGAAAAAGGTAACGTTTTCCTTCTACGGAACGGAATTCAGTTTTAATCCTGTTATGGCAGTGGCTGGTGGCCTTGTGATTGCATCGATATCCTCGTTCCTGGGAATAGGCGGCGGCTTTCTTTACGTTCCTTTTTTGACGGCTGTTATCGGTTTGCCGATGTTTATAGTTGTGGGGACATCAGCTTTAGCTGTCCTGCTGAGCATGATCACAAGTATTTTTTCGTACGTAGTTATTAAAGGGACGTTTATCAGTTGGGACCTTGTGGGCGTTGAGATGGTTGGTGTTTTTGTAGGCGCGATGATAGGTCCGAGAACCCAGAAATACATCCCGGAAATATGGTTGAAAAGGCTGTTTGTCGTTCTGGCCGTTTATGTTGGCCTGAGATATTTCAGCAAGGGATTTTTCGGACAGAGCTGGCTCCCTCCTTTTTAAATGTTTTTTTCAAATGCTTAGCCATGTCAGAAGGCAGGGTGAACATAGTATTGCCTGTACATGTCAAGGCACCTGTTGAAAAAGTTTTCCCGCTTTGCTGTCCGGTAGAAGAATATAGATGGATACCGGGCTGGAAATGTCACCTGATTCATTGTCCAAATGATAAGGTGGAGTTGGGAACAATTTTTAGTGAGGTTTCATCTGCACCGTTCCTGCTGAGCAGCTTTCGAGGGAAAACCACATGGACGGCGATTATGCACGATCCGGATAATTACAAGCTTCATTTCAGGCTTGACAATGAAAAATCATCATCACTGTATACAATCGAATTACAGGATGATGGCAGGGGAGGAACAGCAGGAACCCTGGATTTCACCTACACTGCAATTAATGATAAAGGTGGCGATTATGGGGTAAAAAATATGGAAGAAAAGATCCGGGTAATGCTTTCAATAATCAGTGCCATGTTACGACATTATTGTGAAACCGGTAAGATGCTAACCTTTGCGGGGCTACAGAAAATAGTGCTGTCGGAACCGGGGCTGTCTGTAATGGATAAGATACGCATGGGGCTGAATCGTGTGGTTGTTTTGGCCATGTACAAATGAACGAAAATATTTTGTGAATACGTTATAACAAAACAGTTGTACAGTATGTTACGTTATTAATAATAGATGCGTTGGAAGGAAACCATGGAAAATCAGGAAACTTACCAAAGGGCTAAAAAAAGGGTTAAAGCAAAGCTGGGGTTTTACATTCATTTGGCAATCTACATGTTTGTCAATACAGCAATCATAGTTATCAATATGAGCACTTCTCCCGAATACTTCTGGTTCATTTGGCCCCTGCTTGGATGGGGGGTCGGTGTGTTTTTTCATGGAATGGAAGTCTTCGTTTTTTCCGGAGGGTCATCTGTCATGGAAAGAATGATTGAGAAGGAGATGAAGAAAGAAACGTCTGGAAAGCATCGATCATAAAAAACGATTATGAAAAATACACTACAACCTGGTATCACCTACGAGCACAAATTTGTCGTTCCGTCATCTAAAACTGTGCCATCACTTTACCCGGAATCGGAAGAATTTCTGGCAATGCCGGAAGTATTTGCTACCGGGTATCTGGTGGGTTTCCTTGAATGGAGCTGTATCAAAGCCATCAACCCCCACCTTGACTGGCCAGGAGAGCAAACTGTCGGAACGCATATTGATGTCAGCCACGAAGCTGCCACGCCGCCTGGTATGGAGGTCAGGGCGACCGTAGAATTGATCGAGGTTGACGGAAGAAAACTTGTTTTCTCGGTCGAAGCCCATGACGGTGTGGATCTGATTTCAAGGGGACGTCACGAGCGTTTCGTGATCAACAGGGAAAAGTTTGATGTGAAGGTTGCGGAAAAAATGATCAACAATGGGTAGTGTAGCCGATATACCATTCAACAAGCATTTGGGCATAACGTATCAGGAAGATTCTCAAGACCTCAGTTTGCCGGACAACCCCCGCATTCGTAATTATTTTGGCGGCGTGAGTTTCTGTGCCCAGTTCGCTTTGGCTGAGGCGGCGTCTGCTCAGTGCCTTTTTGATAGGCTCGGCATGGATCTGGCGGCGGATCTCCCAACACTGAGAAGCGCGGTTACGAAATTTTTCAAACCGACGGAAGGCTTGTCTACTGCCGAGCCGATTTCATTGCAGCATACTTTTGATGAGTTTCAGCAGATTCTTGACAGCAGGCGAAGGATCATTACAAGCGTCGTCGTAGAGGTTGTCTCCGAAGCGGGGATGAAAGCTCTTGAAGGAGAGTTTACCTGGTTGGTGTTGAGGCAAAAAAGCTGATGGAGTAGGGGACACCTCAATTTATTGTCATGAGCGGTTCAAGTGCAAGGCGAACGGAGCGCAGAAACCCTGTCCTATCCGCTCAACGATGCAATTGAATCGCGGAATAAATAAAGAGAGATGCCCTAAACAATGTCATCAAGGGGCAAAGGAAGATGTAATGACAAGTTGTTTTCTTTAAAGGTAAAACAGGTTTAGACTATGACAGAGGGTGTTCAGAAAACAGCAGATGAAAAATTCTGTTCGGAATGCGGTGCAGTCATCAATGCAAAAGCCGAAATTTGTCCAAAATGCGGCGTTCGGCAAGCTGTACGGCAAAGTGACTTTACGGCATTGGCTCCTAACGGAAAGAGCAGGCTGGCGGCAGCACTGTTCGCTTTTTTCCTCGGAGGTCTTGGAATTCATAAGTTCTATCTTGGCCGAGTTGGCTGGGGTATTGTGTATCTGTTATTCAGCTGGACGTTTATTCCCGCAATCGTTGGCTTCATTGAAGGCATTATACTGCTTGTAATGAGCGAAAATGATTTTGTCCAGAAGTATGGCTATGTCTGACCAACGAGGTGAGCCGATTCAGCAAAACGGAAATGCGGGAAGGTGCCATGAAAACAAGTGAACTCTCAACATGTTTTTGTACAAACGATATTGAAACGTGCAGTGAATTCTATCAGCAATATTTTGCTGCAAAGGTGATCTTTGACTGCGGCTGGTATGTCAATCTCCGCATCGGTGAGGACGGACCGTCGATACAGTTCATGCAGCCTCAGAATGATATGCCGGTATTCAGCGGGAAAGGAATTACGCTGAACTTCAGGGTTGATGATGTTGACGCTGAGCATACAAGGCTGACTGAAGCCGGGCTCGGCAATGCCATGCCGCTGGAAGATCATCCATGGGGAGACAGGGGCTTTTCCGTCATCGATCCGATCGGGAACTCTGTCTATATTTATTCCGACCGCGAGCCATCGGATGAGTTCAGGCAGTACTACAAAGAGTAAGGTGTAGTTGCATAATTCCTTTGGCAATTCATCGCGCAAATCCCCCTGCTCTCAGGAAACTTTCCCGAAGCCGACTTTGTCCTGTTTGAGCAACTTCCAATGAACCGGGAAAATCCTGTATATTGCCCTGGACGGAAAGCAGAGGTGCTGCTGTTCCTGCCTTTGCAGAGTCTTGTATTTGAAGAATATGAAGCGGAATAATGTGGAAAAGAACGGAAAGGACAAGAATCGGAACGGCATGCTTTTGAAGGTACGCGACCTCGAGGTTGCTTTTTCATCCAGGAAAGGTGGTAAAAAAGCTGTTGTGCGGGCGGTCAACGGTGTATCCTTCGACGTGAGAAAAGGGGAGACACTTGGTCTGGTCGGTGAGTCGGGTTGCGGCAAGACAACCCTGGGGCGTGCGCTTTTGCGGCTGACTCCTGTTCCGGTCAAGGGAGGGATATGGTATGACGGCAAAGCTATAGAAACGATCAGCAATCGTGATTTCCGCAGCCTGCGCAGTGAGATACAGATGATCTTCCAGGACCCGTTCAGCTCCCTGAACCCCAGAATGATGATCGGCCAGATGCTCAACGAGGCGCTGGCAGTCCATAAAGTTGTTCCCAGGCAGGAATCGAAAAAGAAAATATATGAACTGCTCGATATTGTCGGTTTGAGCAGAGACTATTTCAACCGCTATCCTCATGAGTTTTCAGGGGGGCAGCGCCAGCGTATAGGGATCGCAAGGGCTCTTGCAGTCAATCCAAAAGTTATTATCTGCGACGAGCCGGTTTCCGCGCTTGATGTGTCCATTCAGTCCCAGATTATCAACTTGCTCAAGGATCTGCAAGCCGGATTCGGACTGACCTATCTTTTCATTGCTCATGACCTTTCGGTTGTTGAATACATTTCCGACCGGGTTGCAGTCATGTATCTGGGGAAAATCGTCGAGATAGCCGATGCAGAAGAATTGTACGCACATCCCAAACATCCTTATACAAAAGCCCTGATGTCGGCCATCCCACTCCCGGAACTGGACCGCAAAAAAGAACGCATACTGCTGAAAGGTGATCTGCCGAGCCCGATGGATCTGCCGGAAGGGTGCAGCTTTCATACCCGGTGTCCTGAAGTTATGGACCGGTGCCGTTCGGTGGAGCCTTCGCTGAAGCCGTTGTGTGAAGGGAGTGGGCATAAGGTGAGCTGTTTACTGTATGAATGAAGGTGTCTTGAAAACCTGTTGCGCAATTCGATAGCTTTGTTGAGCGGTGCTTGGAATCCTCATGTACTCGCATGTACACTCCGGTTCCTGTGCTCCGTTCGCCTCGCTCTCAAAATGCTCACGACGGTTTGTTCAAGGCACCTTTTAAAAGGTATTTGTTAGTAGATGAAAAAAATGATTGAGGCGACAAGACGGTTTCTGCAACTCGAAAATGAAAATCTAATCTAATGGCAAAGAAGAAAATAGGGGCAGGCAAGATCGGCTGTATCGTCGTGGTGCTTGTTTTTCTCATTCTGACAATAGGTGTGTATCGTCTTTTTACGGCACAAAAATCGTTGCCGGAAACATTTGTGCTGAAAATCGATGTTTCAGGTGATATCAGGGAAACCACGGAGAGCGGATTCTCTTTTCCATTTGAGCCGGAATCGAGAGAGCTGTCGCTTCAGGACATCATTTTCCTGCTTGACAGAGCAGGTGATGATGAGCGGGTAAGGAGCGTTCTGCTCGATATCAGCGGATTACGAACCGGATCGGCAAAGATCCAGCAGCTTCAGCGCGCCGTTGAACGGACAAGAAAGACGGGTAAACCGGTTCATGCGTTTCTACGTAATGCGGGAGACCAGGATGTCTGGCTTGCGTCCGCCTGCGATACGGTCATAGCTGAGCGAGGTAATTTTCTGCTGCTCGACGGTTTGAAAGCCGAGCTGCTGTTCTTTACCGGTACCCTTGAAAAGCTCGGTGTTTCTTTTCAGGCTGCGCAATGGAGCGCATGGAAAAGCGGTGTTGAGCCGTTTACAAGGCTTGGCGCAAGCCCGGAGTACAAAGAGCAGATTGATATGATACTGGATGGTGTTTATGCTGCTTATACCGGTTATGTGACGGCACAGAGGGAGATACCGATGGAGACCTACGAGAATATTATCAATAAAAAAACAGTCTTGTCGGCAGACGAGGCAATGAAGCTGAGGGTTGTCGATGAAGTCAGCGGGCACTGGGAATACTTGGAACGGGTGAAGAAATTGTTCACGCAGGAAAAAGACAATCAGGAAGATGACGATGTTCTGGTCAGCGGAGCACGATATAAGGCAGCAGTGCCCTGGCCATATGAGCCCGAAACAAAAGAAAGTATTGCCGTTATAACGGCATCGGGTCCGATCATCCGTTCAGCGGATGATATGACAGCAAGGGCGGAGGATCAGGGGTTCGATGAAGAGACGCTCAGAAGTTCGGTTCAGGTTGCACTCGATGACGAAAGCGTCAAGGCGATAGTGCTTCGCATCGACAGCCCCGGAGGGGATGCTTTGGCTTCGGCGAACATGCTTCAGATTCTCGATTCGGCAAAAGTGAAAAAGCCGATTGTGGCTTCCATGTCAAGCGTTGCAGCATCAGGCGGTTACATGATAGCGCTTGCCGCGGACAGCATTTTTGCCGAACCGCTTACCGTTACCGGTTCAATCGGTGTTTATGCACTGAAACCGGAGATAAGCAAGCTGCAGGAAAAGATCAATTTAAACCGTGAGGTGCTTACAAGAGGAGACAACGCAGATGGCTTCACTGTTTTCAAGCCGCTCGACGAAGTGGGGATGGCAAAGTTTATGGAAACAACAGGCTGGATCTACAACGACTTTGTTGCCAAGGTAGCCCGATCGAGGAAGATGAAGCCCGAAGCGGTTGAGGCCGTTGCCGGCGGAAGGGTCTGGATCGGGGAGCTTGCCATGAAGAACGGGCTGGTTGACCGGATCGGCGGATTGGAGGATGCACTTCAGGCGGCTCAATTTATGGCTGGAATGGATTCTTCGATCGTGCCGGGACTGAAGTTTTATCCTGAACCTCAGGGGTTCATGGAATATCTCCTTGGCGGTGGGCCGGGACTTTCTTCCCGTCTTTTCGGCAGGAATCTTCCTCCAGGAAGCCTTGCCGACCGCTCGATGCAGACGCTTGATCTTCTGATGCAGTTGGAGCAGCAGCCGGGGGGTATGTACAGGATGACGATGTTGCCTTTCGACTTGAGGGTGGAATAGCGATCTGAAAAACCTGTTGCAAGTTTTGATGACTGCGTTGGGTGGTGCTCGGTTTTCCAACAAGCAACCAGAGAAAAATGCATGAATTGATTAAGGAAATCAGAGCAATAGCTCAAACCGGCATTCACTATACCAGGGATCCGTATGATCACGAAAGGTATGAACGGCTTATTGCAATAAGCAATATACTCTACTCACAGACCAGTTCTTCAGATGTAGAGGCAATAGAAAGATTTTTCATCCCGGAAAAAGGCTATGCTACCCCTAAAGTGGATTTGCGTGCCTGTGTGATTAAAGACAACAAAGTTCTTTTAGTGAGGGAACGGTCAAATGGGAAATGGACATTGCCCGGCGGATGGGCGGATCAAAATGAATCGCCAAAGGAAGGTATCGTTCGAGAAGTGCTGGAAGAATCCGGATTTTCCATAAAAGTGATTTCTCTTTATGCGATTAAAGACAGAGATCGCCACCCATACACGCCAAGGTATCCGGTAAGTTTATATAAGTTGTTTTTTACGGCGGAAGTAACAGGAGGGGAGCCACGAGATAACATTGAAATATCCAGCATTGATTTTTTCGATGTCGATGCCTTGCCGTCATTATCGGAAGACCGGGTTTTGGCTGTGGATATCATTGAAGGCATGAACCATTATCGTGAGAACAGGGAAATCACCTACTTGGATTAGGTGTTTGCATGTAAGCTGACTCGGTAAGCTTTATTTGGTGACATGTGTACTCTTAGGGGATACAGGCAGGGAGATGAATGTGAGGTTTTTGCTTTGGTGGAAAGTGCGTTAAAGCACTATGGGCTTTCAGTAAGCCCGGAAGAGACAGATGCCGATATAAAAGATATTGGCAAGTCGTACATCCTGCCTGGCGGGGCATTTAAGGTTCTTGAGGATAATGGCAGGATTATCGGTTCATATGGCGTCTATAAGGTCGATAATAGTACATGTGAGCTAAGAAAAATGTATCTATACCCGAAGTATAAAGGAAGAGGGCTGGGTAAAAAAATGATGGAGGACGCATTCGTGGCAGCCAGGGCTTTGGGGTATTCCAGGATGGTTCTTGAAACAAACAGGTGCTTGAAGGAAGCTGTCAACCTTTATAAAAAATACGGGTTCGTTGAGTACTCGTCAGAACATTTGTCTGACAGATGTGATTGTGCAATGCAGAAAGATCTTTAGCAAATTATTTGCACGAAGACTCATTCTTCACATCTGTGCACTCAACATTTGAAGCGGGAAGGCTTGGTTTGCCTTATTGAACAACTATCCCTGTTTTTGGAATGATAATGTTTGATGAATTAACAAAAATCAACGCTCGCCCTTTACCTTTTCAGTACTACACGGCAGATGAATTGTGGACTGATGAGCATACTTCTAAAAAGATGCTCGAGTATCACCTGAACGATTCTGTTGATCTTTCGTCCCGAAAGAGAAGTTTCATTGATCGGTCAGTGCAGTGGATCGTGTCTCATTTCGGGGTGGATTCAGCTACAAGTATTGCTGATTTTGGGTGCGGTCCGGGTCTCTATACAACGCAGTTTGCAGAAAAGAATGCCTCCGTTACCGGAATCGATTTTTCCGAAAGATCTATTCGGTATGCGAAAGAGGCTGCCGAGCAGAAAGAGCTGAATATCAACTATGTTCAACAGAACTATCTGGAGTATGAGACTGAAGAAAAGTATGATCTCATCACAATGATATTCTGTGATTTTTGCGCATTAAGTCCCACACAAAGAAAAACCCTTCTTTCCAAGTTTCATGAACTCCTGAAGCCCGAAGGAGCAGTGCTGCTGGATGTTCATTCGTTGAACGTATTCGACAGCAGGGAAGAGGTCGCAACGTACGAATACAATCAACTCGATCATTTTTGGTCTTCTGATGATTATTATGGTTTCCTGAACACATTCAAGTATCAGGAAGAAAAAGTAACTCTCGATAAATACACGATAATTGAAAAGGCAAGAACCCGTGTTGTCTATAACTGGCTGCAGTATTTCAGCCGGGACTCACTCAGGGAGGAGCTTGAAGAGAGTGGATTCAAGATTGAAGAGTTCTATTCTGATGTCGCAGGCTCAGCTTTTTCCCCGGAGTCTCCCGACATTGCGGTTGTTGCGAGAAAGAAATGACAAGCAGATGAGCACGGATGCAACTTTCGATACGCTGAAATAGGAAATAGGGGACGTTGTTCCGTAAATGAAATATCTCTCAGTGAAGTTACGTTTTTTAGGAAGCCTGTAGGGTGGGAGCTTTGTTTGTTTCTACTGATTCTGTATATTTTAGCAATATACGGGAGGGATATGAGAATTTTTGATGGCATCTCTGGGTTTCAATGGGATAGTGGAAACATGTCCAAAAACTGGGCAAAACACCGGGTGTCAATGTCGGAATGCGAAGAGATTTTTTTTAATAAACCCCTCGTGGTAACTGATGATGAAAAACACTCTGGAGTGGAAGAGAGATTCTTTGCGTTAGGGAAGACCGACAGGGGAAAACGTCTTTTTATCGTTTTTACTCTTCGTGACAATCAAATCAGGATAATATCGGCACGCAGCATGAGCTGAAAAGAGAGGATTATTTATGAAGAGCAAGAAAAAAAAGATTCTGAAATTCAAGAGTGAAGCAGAGGAACAGGAGTTCTGGGCAACCCATGACTCAACGGAATACGTGGATTGGAATACGGCTGGCAAGGCATTGTTTCCAGACCTGAAACCTACAATGAAAACCATTTCTCTTCGTTTGCCCGAACCGATGCTCAACAATCTCAAGATTCTTGCGAATGAGCGTGATGTGCCATACCAGTCACTGCTCAAGATGTTTCTGAAAGAACGCCTTGACAAGGAGTTGCAGAAAACATGACAAATGTAGACCGCAAGTCAGCGTGACAGCATCTTTTCGCCTCTTTCCTTGATTTCAAATATGCAGGGTTCCTCTTACTATGATCTCGCCATAAAGAATGTTTTGGATGATATTAGCATTTTGCTAATATTTGTATATGTATAAGTTGGCTTATGCAAAACAGGCGGTGCGGGCGCTCAGGAAGATGCCTGCTAATACGGCTGCTTCGATCCGGGAAAAATTGAAGGGGATAGCCGACAATCCACTCGGAAAGCATAACAATGCAAAGAAGCTTCAGGGGCGTTCAGCGTATCGACTGCGTGTGGGAGATTGGAGAGTGATTTATGAAATCAACAATGAAGAGTTGCAAATTCTTGTCATAAAAATTGCTTCTCGCGGGGAGGTGTATCGATGACTGTACAGGTAATCAAACAGGGAGAAAAGCCCGAATGGGCGGTTGTGCCGTATCGGGAATATCTGGAGCTTCTGGAAAAGGCGGAGATGCTGCAGGACGTTCAGGACTATGACAGTGCAAAAATGGCGCTGGAGGAAGGCAAAGAAGAGTTGTTGCCGGAATCTTTTGTCAATGAACTACTTGCAGGTGCCAATCCGGTGAAGTTATGGCGTGAATACCGGGGGCTTACGCAAAAGGTTCTTGCTGGGGCTGCGGGTATCAGTGTTCCGTACCTTTCCCAGCTTGAATCAGGCAAAAGAAAAGGATCGCTCGAAGTGCTTTCCGCTATTGCTGCCGAACTCGGGGTGACGCTTGACGATATCGGATGATTTGGCTATGAAAACCATTTCTCTTCGCTTGCCCGAACCGATGCTAAACAATCTCAAGGTTCTTGCGAATGAGCGTGATGTGCCGTACCAGTCACTGCTCAAGATGTTTCTGAAAGAACGCCTTGACAAGGAGTTGCAGAAAACATGACAGGTTTCCCTTGTTTCCTTGTATGAAGGAAAAGGCATCGTCTTGTTTTTCCTCCCGAATGATTCCTCTAAGGCAGGGTTTCCCAATGTGCCTGCCCCTATGGTTCAAAAAATCAGTAAATCAGTAGCAAAAATGACGCCTTGGAAAAGTGAGGCATTTTTTTCAAGGTCAAGTAGTGTTTACAAGCCGAAGCAGAGTCCCTTGAATCGTCGGGATGGGTATCGGAACTGTAAACGCGACGTCAGGATTTTTGTAAAGACCCTACTGGGCGGTGTCATACAAGGGCGCTTCTATTTATTGTCATGAGCGGTTCAAGTGCGAGGCGAACGGAGCGCAGAAATCCTTTCCTATCCGCTCAACGAAGCAATTGCATCGCGGAATAAATAAATTGAGGTGCCCTCAGTAATTCCAGAAATCCCGGTCAAGACTCCTATACTGTATCGCCTGGATCAGGTGCGGCATTTCGATGGTGTCCGATCCGTCGAGGTCGGCGATGGTTCGGCTGACTTTGAGGATGCGGTCGTGGGCGCGGGCCGAGAGGTTGAGGCGCTCCATGGCTTCCATGAGTTTCGTGGCGCAGGGCTTGTCGAGTGGACAGAACTTCTTGATAAGCCTTGTTGTCATCTGGGCGTTTGCGTGAATGCCCGGAGCGTTGCCTTCGGCGAAACGCTTGGCCTGTGTTTGGCGTGCTTTGATGACTCTGTTGCGGATTACCTCCGAACTTTCTCCCTTTGTTCCAGAAAAGAGTTCCTGGTTGTCGACTTTCGGGACATCGATGTGTATATCTATTCTGTCGAGTAGCGGCCCGGAAATTTTCGACAGGTATCGCTGAATCTGCTGCGGGGTTGCGGTCAGGTTGCCGTCCTGATCTTTCAGAGCTCCCGCCGGGCTTGGATTCATCGCGGCAACCAGCATGAAGCAGGCCGGATAGTTTGTAGTCAGCGAGATACGCGATACGGTGACCTCGTTGTCTTCGAGCGGCTGGCGCAGGACTTCGAGGGCGTTTCTCGTGAACTCCGGCAGCTCGTCGAGAAAAAGCACACCGTTATGTGCGAGACTGACTTCGCCGGGTTTGGCCATGGTGCCCCCGCCGATCAGCGCGACGTTGCTGGTAGTGTGATGCGGGTTGCGGAACGGGCGGCGTGTCATGAGCGGCTTTCCATTGAGCAGCTTGTCGGCAACCGAGTAGATCTTTGTTGTTTCCAGCGATTCCTCGAAGTTCAGGGGAGGCAGGATGCTCGGCAGTGCTTTTGCCAGCAGCGTCTTGCCGCTTCCGGGCGGGCCGATCATGATGAGATTATGGCCTCCGGCGGCAGCGATTTCCATCGCTTTTTTCGCGGTTGCCTGGCCTTTGATATCTGCGAAATCAACCGGATATTCAGGATGTTCCTGGAAAAGGCTCTCCACGTCAACCTGCACGGGGCTGAAACGTGCCGGGCCTCTGAGCAGAGTAACCGTTTCGGAAAGCGTTCTTATTCCATAAACCTCTATGGCCGATTGTGAGGCTGCTACTGCGACGGCTGCTTCTTCGGCATTTATCGAAGGCAGTATAATCCGTTTGATGTTTTCCCTGACGGCCATCATGGCGATAGGCAGAGCGCCGTTGATTCGTCTTAGCGATCCGTCGAGCGCCAACTCACCGAGAATAAGCGTTTCTTCAAGTTTATGCTCTACTTCCTGCAGTGATCCGAGCAGGCCAATGGCAATAGAGAGATCGAATGCTGTACCTTCCTTTTTGACATCGGCGGGCGCGAGGTTGACCGTGATTTTTTTGGGTGGGAGATTGAACCCTGAATTTTTTATTGCGGTCAGTATTCTCTCGCGGCTTTCACGAATGGCATTGTCCGGAAGGCCGACAACGGTAAATGAGGGCAGACCTCCTGAGACGTTGGTTTCAACCTCTACGTTAAGGGCGTCAATGCCGACAAGGGCAGCAGCGCTGAGTTGAGAGAGCATGGCAGGAAGAATTGTGGATTACAGCTTTCTTACATCATGATGATAGTGAAAATACCGTAAATATCCACTCTTCTAAAGGGCACATCGATTAAATTTATTGTGCAACCTGCGATTATTTCGCTGGATGGTGGTTGTTATCCGGTGGAGCGCAGCCCGCTTGCTATGGCGTTGATTGTAAGGAGAAGCTCGGGAAGCATGGCATCGGCGGCTTCCTGCTGCCCCGATGTTTTGTGTTTTCTCCATTTTTTCAGCAAGTCGATCTGCAGGTGGTGAAGCATGCTTAGTCCTTCCTGACGCATGCTGATAAACCGGAACACGTTAAAGAATTTCTTTTCAAGGGAGCCGCCGTACAGGAGATCAAGAAGCTGCTTTGTTCTGCGGTATTCGGCGGTGATCATGTCGAGGATTCTTTGCCGGGTTTCAGGTCGTTCGACAAGCATGGCATATTTCCGCATGATTTCGGGATCAACAGTTGCGATGCTTGTTGCGACATTGCTCGAAATGTAGCGGAGCGGGGACCAGGAGAAATCCTTTTCCCTGATGATATCAAATGCGTCGGGCCGGGAGTCGCGGAGGCTTTCGAGCGCGGTGCCGAACCCGTACCATCCTGAGATGGCAAAGCGGGCTTGGTTCCAGCTGAATACCCAGGGAATTGCACGCAGGTCTTCGAGGCTTTGCTTGCCGCTTCGGCGGGAAGGTCTGGAGCCGATACGGCTTGATTCTATTATGTCGATCGGGGTTGCCTGATGGAAAAAATCAAACAGGCCTTCCGCATCGATCAGTTTCCGGTAAGCCCTGTTGCTTTCTTCGGCGAGAAAGTCCATGGTCTGTTCAATCGGGAGCGTGCTTTTCCGGCTTTCGCGGTGAGCGAGCCGGGCTTCGGCAACCCCGGCCATGAAAAGCTCTAGGTTATAGGTTGCGCTGATTCTGTTTGCATATTTCTGGGCGATGGTTTCTCCCTGTTCGGTTACCCGAAGCCCGGCTTCAAGTGAACAGTAGGGTTGAGCCCTGATGAAGCGGTGGGTCGGCCCGGCTCCGCGGCTGATGCTTCCTCCCCGTCCGTGAAAGAAAAGAACGTCGATTTCTCTTTCTCTGCCGACTTCAAGCATTTTTTCCTCTGCCCTGTACAGGTTCCATAAGCTGGCAATGATACCACCGTCCTTGTTGCTGTCGCTGTAACCTACCATGACCTGCTGGAAAGGTTTTTTTCTGCCCTGCTTCTGTTGCTGATAAGCTATGCTTCTTATGGTGAGGGGATGGTCGAGAAACCTTCGGAGAATTTCCGGGCTTTTCACCAGATCGTCAATGGTTTCGAAAAGAGGAACCACGGGGATCATGCATGCATCGCCGCCGTCGTATACGGTTATCAGGCCGACTTCTCTGGCAAAAAGATAAATGACAAGCAGGTCGGAGACGTTTCTGGTCATGCTGACGATCAGTGAGCCGATACCGTCCGGGCCATAAAGTTTCAGATGATGTCCCAGCGTGCGGTAGCAGCGCAGAAGCGTCTCGGCTTCCGGGCCGATTTTCATGTCGGGATGGGTGAAGGGTCGAGGAGAGAGGAGTTCCCTGTTGAGAAAATCGATGCGTTCTTCTTCACTCCAGCCGGGGAAGTTACTGCCGTTGAGTCCGGCTGCAGTCATGAGCTGCGAGAGTGCGAGGTCGTGAAAACGGCTGTTTTGCCGTATGTCCAGTTTTGCGAGGTGGAAACCGAAGGTCTGGACAATTCGGTATACAGGGGTTGCATTGCTGTTTGCAATGTTCCCGGCACCGATGGCCAGGAGAGAATTTCTCAGAAGATTGAGATCCGAAAGCAGTTCACCGTGGTGCCTGTAAGTTCCCGGAGGTGGAGCTTCATCATATGATTCATGAAGTCCTGGTTCGGGAGGGAGAGCCGATATCATCAAATTGAGGTATTGTCGCCATGGTTCCTTTGGGTTTCTTGAGGTTGCGGCACGCCCTTTTTCGCCGGTTAGCTCCATGAGTTGCGCGATCCGTTCCGTCAAGGCAGGGGTTGGAGACTGAAACCGTTCGGAAAGACTGAGCTTTGAGGCAAACTCATGCAGGTGCTCGCGAACCAGCCTGAGGGCGTGCTGCCGCATTTCAATCAGTGTCTGCCGGGTTACTTCGGGGGTAACGAGCGGGTGCCCGTCCCGGTCACCGCCTACCCAGCTGCCGAAACCCAGCCGTGGAAAGTTTCGGGGATCTTCCAGCGTTGAGGTGTCAAGCCCTGCACTTGCCCATGCCTGGATCAGCCGCTTGTCGAGCATGGGAAGAACGGATGGAAAGATGTTGTAGAGATAATGGATGACGTTTTGACGTTCTGCGCCGACGGTTGGTTTCTCAAAAAGAATCTCACCGGTTCGCCACAGTCTTTCCAGGACAACTTTGATGTCTTTTCGTATATCTTCCTGTTCGGCGGGGGTCCACATCTGGTTTTCGCGTTTAACGAGAAGCAGGTAAAGTTCCCGGTGCTGTTCAAGCACCGTTCTGCGTTTTGCCTCGGTAGGATGTGCGGTCAGCACAGGTTCTACGGAGATGTCTGAAAGTTCTTCGGCAATGCGGGATTCTGTGATCCCGAGTTTTTGAAGGCGGCGGAACGCGTCTCCCCAGAGGCCGGAGAGGGAAACAGCGCCCTTTTTCGCTTCAAGGATTCTCCGAAGCTGGGCAGCGGAGTTTTCCTCGGCCATGTTGAGAAGCTGGAAAACGATTGAATACACCTGCACGGCCCTCCCGACATTGGGGAGGCTGCTTACAGGTATGGATTCTTTTTCCCAGGGGAGGTGTTCTGCAAGCTGTTTTTCACCGAAGTTGTGCAGCACTTCCCGGAAGCATTCCAGCAAAAACTGGAAATCGAATTTTGCCTTTTCGTGATCGACAACGCTTGTTGTTGAGGTGATCATCAGGGGAGTCCAATGGATGAATTGTTGACGTTTTCACGAGAAACATAACCATAGCTTGCTTATGCACAAAATTTGCGGATATGGTTGTTTCAAGGGGCCGGACCAGACTGAAAATGAAAAGGTCCAAAGGATGGTTAATTGGTTATTTTGTTTGTCGCTTGTCGAATATTGCTTATCTTAGTTGTTAAAATTATTCGTAAGCCGCTAACACCAAATTTTCAGCTGTCATGGATAACAAATCAAATGGTAAGCTCATTGCTTTGGCAATTGTTGGTGCTATCATTATGGGGCTCTTGTTTTTTGCCTCGTCGTTACTTACCGGGTATCAAACACCCGCCGAGAACATTTCACCAGTTCTCACACCTCTGAAATCATTTATGGGATGGTTTTTGCTGATCTTTTTCTCTTCTCTCATTATATGGGGGCTCGGCAAGATGTCAGCGAGAATCAGCGACAAATGGGTGGTTAGTTTGCCCGTGAGTACTTTTGTTATTGTGGCGGTTATGTTTATCAGTCTTGAAGTTGTCTGGGAAAAAGGCCGCACAACCACGACAGACGGCAAGTATATCCGTACAGTAAAGCAGCTTGATGCGTTCAATGAAGGTGAGGATTTTGAGAACATCGAAGACCAGCCCGTTGAAGAGGAGGCTATGGTTGAAGAGGAGATTATCGAGGAGGTCGCCGTAGTTGAGGAAGAGGTGATTGGAGGAGACGGGGTTGTTACGGAAGTAGAAGAGACTGTTGCCGTTGTTGAGGAGGAAACCACTGCTCCGGAGCAGGTTGCTTTGGCCGGTGAAGAGCTTGCTGCCGCTGAAAAGTTGTTCCAGAGAAAGTGTACAATGTGTCATGCCGTCAAGGCGGTTGAGGTCAAGCTTGGCGAGTTCGTAAAGAAAGGTCAGACAGAAAAAATCGTTCTGGACATGAAGGCCGTACCGAACTCGGGTATAAGGAAAAAAGACGTTCCGACTCTGATTCAATACATCGATTCAGTTTATTAGTACATGGATTAGCTATACACTTGATCATATATGAATAACAAAAAAGCCCCGAAGCACTGCCTCGGGGCTTTTTTGTGGAAAAAAATCCGGTGATTACTTCTGTTTAGAGCTATAGGAGACCGTTACGGTTTCGGTGATGCCTCCCCTTGCTTTCCATTCCGTGGTAACGGTTAATTCCCTCGGATTGAGCACTTCAACCATGTGGTCAAGAATCGTGTTCGTGACGTTTTCGTAAAATATGCCTGCGTTTCGGAACTCGAGATAATAGTATTTCAACGATTTAAGTTCAACGCACATCTTGTCGGGGATGTAACGGATGATGATCGTTCCGAAATCGGGTAGACCGGTTTTCGGGCAGACCGAAGTAAATTCAGGGTTGACTATTTCAATCGTGTAATCTCTGTCAGGGAAACAGTTCTCAAATACTTCAAGGAGTTCTTTTTTCATGCGTGCCCGGTTTCAGTTTTTCAAGGTGTCCTGATGTGTTGCTGGTAAAATAGAAATCTCTTTTTGATTTTCCGTACATTCATACCATTCGAACTGATCACCTTACTTTTTACTATACCATGATAGGTGCAGAGCAGGACATAGCGGATATGCTTGAGGAGCTGTCGGAGGAGTACGACCTCGAAACAACTCCCTATACTATCGCGGGTCATACGTTCAGTTTCGTGAGTGTTCGTGACAGTTATGCTCTGCTTGACAGAATATCCCCTGAGGATTTTGTGAAGGATGAGCAGATGCCATACTGGGCGGAGATATGGCCGGCCGCGGTAACGTTGTCGGAATTTATCGTTGAGAGGCTCGATGTTGCCGGAAAAAAAATTGTTGAGATCGGTGCAGGGGTCGGGGCGGCTAGTGTAGCCGCGGCTGCAATGGGGGCGGATGTGCTGGCAACGGATTATTCCCGTGAAGCCCTGCGCTTTATTCGCCTGAATGCCTTGAAAAACAATGTTGACCTGAACGAAGAACGGCTTGACTGGCGGTGCATTCACCGTGATGACAGGTTTGATATGCTTTTTGCGGCTGATGTTCTTTACGAGAGAGTGAACCTGTTGCCTATTGTGAACGCTGTTGAAAAAATGGTCAAGCCGGAAGGTTGTGCCTATATCGCGGATCCGAGAAGACGGCTGGCGGACCAGTTTCTCGACCTTGCGTTTGAGAATGGTTTTTCCGTGACAAGCTATGCGAAAAACTTCAGCAGGGGAAAGCAGATCATTCCCGTTACTGTTTACAGGTTATCAAGATCTCCGGGGGAACATGTCTGAGAAACCGGCACGGCTATGGCGTTATTGCCCTCGAAACGGCGCATTGTTATGGAAAATCATGTTTCTCGAACCGGATCTGATTGTCTGTGAAAACCGGCTGAAAGAAACCAATAAAACGTTTTTTACCTGCCTTTTACTCCAGTCAGGCAAGGAAGTCCTGAAGGATTTTACGCTTGAAGAACGTGTTGGCGAATCAGGGCCGGAATATTGCATGACCGGCCTTGAAACAACCAGAGGCAATCTGTTCTATGTCCACGGTTACCAGGATAACAGTCCCGAGCATGCAGGTATCTGGGCGGTTGATCCTATTAAGGCTTCTGTAGTATGGGCCAGGCCTGGGGCGGCTTTTGTTGCAAACCTTGAAGCGGGAATGCTGGTATACTCGGCAGGGTCTTTTGCGGGTTTTCCCGAAAGAAGTTATATGCTGCTGGACTGTATGACCGGTGAGGTGATTGACACGATTGGAGAAGATACACAAAGGGCAAATGCCCTGCGCCGTGAATCGCTGAGTGACGAGGAGATACAGAAGGTACTGCTTCCCGGGGTGCCGGAGCCGGGCTGTTCGATCCCTGGACTGTCGGGGGATGGATTCGGTGAATATATTGAGCATGACGGAGGGCTTGTTACCGTTATTCATACACCAGGCAAAGGAGGGGAAGGGTTTGACGCGACTATAAGAGGGTATTGCAAAGGCAGTATGGTTTATGAAGACATACTTGCTGCGGGTACGGCGTTTCCCTGTGTGAATTATTTCCTTCTCCGGGGCGTTACGTTGTATTATATCAGAAACATGAATGAACTGATCTCCGTGCGTCTGTAATGCAGAAAAACAAGGAGAAGAACACCACGGCGGCTGAAAAAACAGCAAAATACCGTGGTCTGGACAGCTTTATCGGCTACATGAGAGGCCAGAGAATGTATTCTGAGCATACCTGCAAGGCATACCGCAAAGATATTATCCAGTTTTATGATTTTCTCTTTCATCACCATGGTTCAGCCACAGGTTCGGATATAGATCCAGCGTTGGTTACCGTACTCGATATGCGTCTGTTCCTTGGTTCTCTGCTGGAAAAAGGGCTGCAGCCGAAATCAATAGCAAGGAAGCTGGCTGCGGTAAAAAGCTTTTACGGTTATCTTCTTGAAACCGGTGATGTAAAGGTTTCTGTTCCGGCCCAGATTATTACTCCCCGCTTCAGCAAACATGTTCCAGGGTTCCTCAACGAAGAGCAGACTGAAAGTCTTTTTGACAAGATTCTTGTTTCGCCTCCGCAGCATCCGGTTCCTCGCAAAAAGGATGCTCTTGAAGAACAGTTTACGTTTACACGAGACAAGGCAATCCTTGAGGTGCTTTACGGATGCGGGCTGCGTATCTCGGAGGTTGTCGGGCTTGAGCATGAACAGGTCAGTCTTGGACAGGGTTTCATGAGGATTACCGGTAAAGGCAACAAGCAGCGTATCGTGCCGCTGGGGACTCATGCCGCTGGGGCGCTGAAAAATTATTTTGAAGTCAAACGAAACTTCTTTAGAATAAAAAAAAGAGAGGAGCCCGATACTGCATATGTCTTTGTAACAAAAAAAGGTACAGGCATTTATCCGGTTCTTGTTCAACGGGTTACAAAAAAATATCTGTCGGCGGTCACGGAACTCGAGTATAAAAATCCACATGTTCTGCGTCATAGTTTTGCAACGCATATGCTGAATAACGGCGCCGATCTCAAAAGTGTAAGTGAAATGCTGGGGCATACCAATCTGACCACCACTGAAATATATACGCATGTAACCTTTGGAAGGGTCAGGGAAGTTTATGAGAAAGCTCATCCCAAGGCATGAATGCGCTACGGCGGAGAGCTTTCTTGAGTGTTCTTTTCTGTTTTTCATTACATTTAAAAGGAGGTTGCCTATGGCAAAGGCAGAAGTAAATGAAGCGGTAAACGTACAGGTTACCTTACGACATACAAACAGCCACCGTGATATGGAACAGTATGCCCGTGATGCCGTTCAGGCGTTGGGCAGGATTTTTTTGGGGATTGTCAACTGTCATGTAATACTGGATCATCAGAAAAACGATTTCGAGAAAAACAAGCTTGCGGAAGTAACGGTTCATATTCCGCAGAACGTTCTCGTGGCCAAGGAAGCGGCAGCAACATATGAGCAGGCAATTGACAGTTGTGTGGATGCAATGGGGAGACAACTGAAAAAGCATAAAGAAAAGCTGCTGAACCACAGGTAATTTCTCATGTAACAGGGTCGGAAATCCGGCCCTGTTTTACTTTGACGCACCTCTTACTTGCTACTATCATGAACTTTGATCAAAAAGGCCTGAAAAGGCGATCGATGACTGTTGAGTAT
>OFEN01000018.1_pt1 | contig 73100 bp, 75 predicted proteins | sample 1521081 | NCBI WGS metagenome assembly OFEN01 (sample SAMN04272335, study PRJEB24112) | coral metagenome | biome: Coral reef; feature: Shallow seawater; material: Coral tissue | host: Coral | place: China: South China Sea | collected 2014
GTGATACCTGCTTCGAGATTTCAATGGGCACTGAGCTGTTCATAATGCATAATGGAATTAGGGGACGGAATTAGGGGACGTTGTTCCGTAACCACAATAACCCAAAACAGATTCATTGATCAGAAAAAACATTAACCCGATGAGCACAAAAAATACAGAATTGTGACTTGCATCATTTGCGCCTTATAACATGATGCAGCGTTCCCGGCAAATCCAGCCTTGCTCCTCACGATATACTAATACTATCTATTTTGATTTATTAAAAAAGTCCACTGCTCCTGTTCTTTAATACACAAAAATAGCAAACTTTTTAGCTTACGGAACAACGTCCCCTATTCGTGCGGCGTTAGAGAGCGATTGCAGTCAACCATCATCTGCAATCACGTGTTCGACAGTGCAATTTCTTTATATCAGTTCGTAGTCCATTTCACCCATAACCCAGGTCACCCAAATAAAAAAGTTTATCAACAGCAGCATTCCCAAAACTCCAAGCGGGATACCGATAAGCAACCCTACAAATCCATTCCACTTTTTCCATAGTGTTCTTATCCATGTCATCCCAAATATGACACCCCCTATGACAGAATAAAAGAAAACAATCGGACCAATTGAGCTTTCGATAAATCTATAGAGAGCGGTAATAACAATTGGAAGCCCAAAGATTACTATACTCAGCAAACTACTGTTTCTTACTTCTTTCATTTCATTTGATATCAAATAACACTTATTACCTACACTACAGATTATCTACAGTTTTTAACTACACGTAATGCATTTTTGCCTCTTCCCCAATCAAATTCAACTCAACCGGGGCAAAATGTGCCAGCATTTTGTGTCCTCGTACAAGCGGTTGTTCTGTTTTGTTTCCGTACTTTCTTAAAAGTTTGTTTTTAAGATAATTCTGTTCGTTTAGCTTGGCTGCCACGGCCTCCTTATTTGTTTGATTATTCCCTATCCTCCAAACAACGGAAATTACGTTCCATCCAATTTACGCCAAAGTTGTTTAAATCTTTTGCATCAAAAAAATGACATTCCGCCATTCCCACAGTACCTTGAACCCCGTTGCCTTTTTCAATATATTCATCAACAATGCTTTTAAAATAATCTTCAGGCCATGGGACAATCCCGTTTATAAAATCATATTCCTCAAAACCTTTCCATACTCTGTCACCGTTTTGGATAATTGGCATTTTATAATGAACAGTTTTTTTATTTGGAATATCTGCAAGGTTTTCCGCAAAATGAAGGAGTGTCACCTTTCCAGTTGGAGACCCAAGGAGCAATACTTTTCCTCCGACATCGCATAATTTTTCAAGGGGTGAACCCGATCCTTCACGATATTGCCATTGCTGATCTTTTAAAACATACTGTGCCAATTTTCCCACAGCAGCATATCCTAAAGGATGGCGGCTACGAATGCTCCCAGGATAAGTCCGAAGATACTCGGTAAGGATTCCCATTTCCCGAATGTCTGAGCGTGAGTACTCTGGATCAAAAGTAGGGCATGTATCATAAAATGTCTGGCGCTTTTTTTCAGGCCATTTGTCAATATCATCCTGAAAAGAAGCACCAAAAATACTATAAGGATTATCTTCCCATCCTACTAACATCATTAATGTACCACGTGAAGTTAAAATCTCAAATAAAGCTTCAAGTATAGTTCGAGGGCTCCCTACGATATGACCTATGCTTTTAACCGAAGCATGCAACATTACGGTTTGACCTTCTGACAAACCAAGTTTTTTTATTTCGTTTACCAATTGACTTTTAGTAACTGCTAAAACATCATCCATATTATATAACCTCGATGATCAAACAATTTCTTTATAAATCATAACATTTCTTATTATCTGCACTATATATTTTTCACAGATTTGTATTAAATCTATTGTATTTTAAGTAGTGAATAGAAAACGTTGTTCGGTAACCACAATAACCCAAAACAGATTCATTGATCAGAAAAAACATTAATCCGGTGAGCACAAAAACTACAGAATTGAGACTTGCATCATTTGCATCTTAGCATATATAACATGATGCAACGTTCCCGGCGCATCCAGCCTTGCTCCTCACGATATACTAATACTATCTATTTTGATTCATCAAAAAAGTCCGCTGCTCCTGTTTTCTAATATAAAAATAGTAAACTTTTTAGCTTACGGAACAACGTCCCCTATCTCTATCTTATCAAATTCTTGATATGGGAGTTTATTCTCAGGGTATGCCGCAAAGGTGTTCTCTACATAGTAGTTGAAAATATCCATTATTGATTCACGATCGTCATTTGACATTGAATCAATTGAGTATTCCATGAGGTTTGTCTCTTTGCTCTAACGACAAACGTAACCGGACCCAAAAAGTAGAGCGGTGAAGGAGTGGCGCTTTTTGGGGTCCGAGTTTACGCGCTTGTTATGCATTGTTTTCCTGGGTTGGCGTAAACTCTAACGAGAATCGCTCATACTTTCCGAACTGAATATCCGTGAGCCGATAATTTTTCGATTTGACGACTTTTCTAGAACCACTGAACGCATCCATAGATGCGATATATACTCTTACAAATGCTTTTTCAGTTATCTTGAAGAGCTCCTCAAGAGTAATCATTTCGTTTTTAGCAAGTTCTTTGAGTTTTTCGTCGAAAAACGTCTTTTCAAACGTTTTAAGGAAGTCTGGGTCGTTTACTTTTAAACTAATTCTTCTGGCCCAACCTTGGTTTTCATTACTCTGAGGTGTCAGCTCATAGATGTATTTCCCGTCAATAGGTATTGTATAGATATTTGTCACTCCGTTTGACGGAAAATCTGGAAGATAAAGAGAAGCTCTTACGCTTATATCTACTACCTCTGTACGTTTCTTTAGATTCCCAAATTTGAATTGGTAGTAATATCCTGTTTTAGAGTTCCCCGTTTTTTGTTTTTTCAATACTTCAGAGAACCCGACTTTTGGAGCCATAGCATGATGCAAAACCCACCAAGCTACCCAGGATGCAATCACACCTGTGATCACACCAACTATCACAGCGATAATCATGTGCTCAGCTCCATTTTTGTTGCATAACGCCGGAATTCTACGGCAAAAATCCCACCTCGTTTTTTTTGTCCGCCGCAATAACTTGTTATACACAACTTCTATTAATTCTCGGTTTCAGGGTACTGGCCATTATTGATTTTTAAAAGCAGCACCTCTGTTTCATTTTGTACTTCAGCTAGACAGGATAGAACCTCCGGATAAAGGGTTTCTAATAGCTCATGATTTTCTTCTAAATCTTCACCGAGTAATTCCCTGAATATGTCATGGACAAACAGTAAGGATTTATGCGCTATTTTGTTACGACTTTCTCTTAGTCTGTTTAGGCGTTTATGAAGCTCAGTGTTGGGATTTAGTTTTTGAAATATGTTTAATAGACGCTCTAAAGGATAATTTTCTATGTCCTTGAACGAGTAATTAAATGTGACTACACCTTTAGTTTCACGACTAATAAGTGTGTATGCAGAAGCGATATACATTTTCAAGGCCATTTCGAGTATTTGAAATTGCCCCAAGGTATTTAGTATTTGAGTTTGATATTTCTTTTCAGTGTCCATTTGACTTCATTGTGTATAACGGCCGAGTTGAGTGCCGCGCGTCAGTGCGTCCGCTCGAGCGTCTTGTTGGGAATCATTTCTTCCTCCTTGGGCCCTTACGCTTGTTGACCACCTTTGCTACCTTCTGTACTCGCGGGCGCTTTTTGCTGTAGAAGTCTTCGAGAGCCACCTCGAGGAGATCGTAGGCGTCTATCAAGGCGTCTGTTGTCACCTGGCTGCCAACATGACTGCCATGATTGCCAATCCACTTGACCGCATTCAGCACATCCTTGACTGAGGCATACTTTGCGGGCAGTGATTCAATTCGGTGATGCAAAGCAATGGGCTTGCGCTGACCCCCAGATGTCGAGAAACGCTTTACCCCAATGCTCGTCAACAGCGCCTCAATAGCCATACGTGCGCTGTTGGCGGCTGCTCTGGGGTTAGAATAGAATTGTGCAAAAGATGCCTTCAGTTCATCGACCACCCCATCTGGAGTATCCACCGGGATATCCATCATTACCAATCCTGGATGGAGAAACACTGGTCTAAACCACTCGATGTATTCACAAGTCGGGTTCCCTTCGAAATCATAACCATATTCTTCTTCGACGCTTCCAGCACCTAAACATGCTACAACCTCGCCACAACCTGCATTGGTGCATTTCAACAGACATGAGAATCTATTTGTGATCCAATCTGGGTCCCAAGCTTCATGCGAATGGGCTTCTTTCGAATCCGCCCCTTCATCATCAGAGAAACTCTTGTCCACTATTTGTAGGATAGACTTCCTGCACCTAGGGCATGGCCATTGTGGAGGCTTTGATTTGGTGAATATTCCCTGAAATATGCGTCTATCCATATCATCCTCGTATGACTCAGATGCCCAACGGCCGAGTTGAGCAGAATGGACGAAGTGTTAGGCTACAGGCCGGTAAACGCTGGACATTTTCGCTCGAACGATTTGTTGCAGGCGCGCTACGCACGCCTGCAACATTTTTTTATTATCCGCAGTACAGATTTACTGTAGATTTATACTAAACTTACTGTTATTCTGCTTATTACTCAAAAACCAATACAGCTATATCTGCTTATACTGTTCATTTTAAAGGTTATTAGCATACTTATGCGGTATGCGCATAACATTAGATAGCAGTTATTTTTATGACCTTTCGTGTTTTTATCCTGAAGAAACAGCATACTCCCAAACCAGAACACCTTTGTACCTCCCAAGGATTTCCCCAAACCACTCTCCACATCCCATCCCGACTCTTAAAGCACACAGCCTCACAGGTGCTCGGTTGGCAAAAGAAGCTTTACCGGTGTATCTTTACTTCCCTGATTAATTTTTTAGCAAAAACATTTTCTCTCTGTCAACCTATGCCCAAACACCTAATCTTCCTCCCGAGCGTATTCATACTTTTCCTCACCCTCCTCTCTTGCGCACAACAGGGAGACACTCTGCGCATTTACGAGCAGGAGAAGGTGATGATGGGGACGGTGATGAAGATCAAGGCGGTGGCGGGAGGTGATGAGGAAGAAAAAACACAGGAGGCGTTCGATGCGGCGTTTCAGGAGATTGCGGGGCTGGAGTCGGGGCTGAGCGAGTGGCAGCCGGCGAGTCCGGTTTCAGAGGTTAACCGAAAAGCCTGGATAGAGCATGCTCAGGTTCCCGATGCAGTTGTGACAGTCACGGAAAAGGCGCTGGAAATAGCCCGGATAACGGATGGGGCATTTGATGTGACGTTCAAGCCGATCGGCAGGTTATGGAACGTGAAAGAGCGGACTGCCCCACCTCCTCTTGACAGCATCAAAACTGTGTTGAAACTGGTTGATTATCGCCAGATTGAACTCGATACTTTGAAAAAAACGCTTTTCCTGAAGAAAGCGAGGATGGAGATCGGGTTCGGGGGAATCGCAAAAGGATATGCAGCATACCGTGCAGGCAAAGTACTAGAAAAGTACGGGATCAATAATTATATCATCAATGCGGGCGGCGACCTCTATGTCAAGGGGAAAAAAGGGGAACAGCACTGGACATCAGGGATACAAAGCCCTGACAAAAAACAGCAAAAACCGCCGCTTGCCTTCAGCGTCGTCAAAGCCTGCGGCATTGCTACGAGCGGCAACTATGAAAGCTATTTCATACATGAAGGCACCCGATACCATCATATCATCGACCTCAAAACCGGTTACCCTGCACGAGGAGTGAAAAGCGTTACGGTTTTCTCGGAAGATCCGGCAAAAGCCGACGCCTATGCTACGGCGTTTTTTATACTGGGATACAACAACGCCCTCAGGATTGTCCAGGAGGACCCTTCACTTGCCTTCATTCTGATAGACAACAAGGATACGATGCTTAAAAGCCCGAATATAGAGGAGTTTATCCGGCAATAAAGGTTTAGCAAAGTCAGGCCCCTACTCTTTTATCCATGACCAGGCTTCTTTTATCTTTGAAGGCTCAAAATGTTTTTCGCCTATACCAACCATTTTTGCGAAGGGACTGTCCAGGTTTACCAGCCACTTCCAAATGTTGCTCTCTGAAACAATAGCAATTTTATTGAGTTGTTTCATGTGCGTCATAAACCATTTTAAATCCTCGATGCCCGCATCTATTCCCCAACCTGCCTCCTCATCCAAAATAACCAGAACACTTATTTTACCATGTTCATCAACCACACTTTGAACCTTTTCTATCCATTCTTTTTCTTCCTCCAACGATACTTTTCCTGTAATTTCAAACCCTAAAAAAGGGCCTTCGCTTTCCGGTAATTTTTTAATCATTTGATTTTCCTCCTGTTGAACATTTTCAGCCCTTACGGATATGACGTTGCTCATGACCGGTATTACAGAAACGCCTGCTCTCTCGCAGAATAAAAGGTGACCCTATAAATTGTCGTGAGCGACTTGAGTACGAGGCGAACGGAGCACAGAAACCGGAGTGTACACGCAGGTACATGAGAATTTCGAGCACCGCTCAACGAAGTAATCAGGGCGTGCAGCAAATTAATAGAGGCACCCTAAAATATACTGCATTATTGCTGAATCCTCAAAGCCACACCGCTCTCCGACAAAAGAACACACCTTTGCTGCCCTCTCATAGCCAAACGGATATAAGCATATAAAACAAGCAGCTACGAACAGGAAACGATGCGATGATGAGCACGATGCTCAAAAGCCCGGATTTGCCGGTTTTCACCGAGGAGTTGACATAGAATCCTTTTATCCCCTGGCTCCTCTATAAAGGTTAATCAACCCGTTGGTCGACGAGTCGTGCGATACAGCATCGGTCCCTCCCTGGATTTCAGGGAGGATTGCTTTTGCAAGCTGTTTGCCGAGTTCAACGCCCCACTGGTCGAACGAGTTGATACCCCAGACAACACCCTGCACGAACACCTTGTGCTCGTACATCGCCACAAGGCTGCCAAGGTTAAACGGGTTGATTTCCGAAAAAACAATGGTGTTTGTCGGGCGGTTGCCGGGGAAGAGTTTATGAGGAAGCAACCCGGCAATCCTCTCCTCCGACATGCCCGCATCGCGCATCTCTGTTTCCGCCTCTTCGGCGGTTTTTCCGCGCATGAGCGCCTCGGTCTGGGCGAAGCAGTTGGCAAGCAGGATGTCATGATGCTCTCCTGCCGGATTCTCTGTTTTCAGGGGCACGATAAAGTCTGCAGGTATGAAGTTCGGCCCCTGATGCAGTAACTGGAAAAAGGCATGTTGGGAATTGGTGCCCGGCTCTCCCCAGATCACCGGACCGGTTGCATACCCGACCTCGTTGCCCTCCCGGTCGATCCGCTTGCCGTTGCTTTCCATATCGAGCTGCTGGAGATAGGCCGGAAGACGATGGAGATACTGATCGTAAGGAATAACGGCATGGGAATGCGCATCGAAAAAGTTGTTGTACCAGATACCGAGAAGAGCAAGCAGGACGGGAATGTTTTTTTCATAGGGAGCCGAAAGGAAATGCTCATCCATCGCATGAGCCCCTGCAAGCAGCTCCTTAAAGTTCTCGAATCCGATGTAGAGGGCGATGGAAAGACCGATGGAAGACCACAATGAATAGCGCCCTCCAACCCAGTCCCAGAACCGGAACATGTTCCGGGCATCGATACCGAACTCCTCTACTTTTTCCTTATTGGTCGATACCGCGACAAAATGCCGGGCGATGAATGATTCATCAACCGCTTTTTCGAGAAACCACCGCCTTGCCGTATGCGCATTGGTCAGGGTTTCCTGGGTGGTGAATGTTTTTGATGCTATGATGAAAAGTGTCGTGTCGGCACTGAGCCCACGCAGTGCCTCACTGACATGCGTCCCGTCGATGTTGGACACGAAATGAACTTTCACCGCACCGCCTGCGAAAGGTTTAAGCGCTTCGGTGACCATGTACGGCCCGAGATCCGATCCACCGATACCGATATTGACTATGTCGGTGATTGCCTTTCCACTGTACCCTTTCCATTCACCGGAAAGCACAAGTTCACAGAAATGCTTCATCTGGGCAAGCACTTCTCTTACATCACAGCCGACCGTCTGGCCGTCAAGCTGCAGCCGAAAGCTTTCAGGCTGGCGAAGCGCAGTATGAAGAACCGCCCTTTGTTCGGTAAAGTTGATTTTGCTCCCGGCAAACATCTTTTCCTTATAGCTGTCAACCCCGGCCTCTTCTGCCAGAGAAGTCAAAAGTTCGATTGTTTTTCCGGTCATTCTGTTTTTCGAATAATCAAGAAACAGATCTCCCATGCGAATTGAGAACCGCTGAAACCTTTCTGCATCTCCGGCAAAAAGCTCCCTCATATGCAGCCTTTCAACTTCCTGTTTATGCGACGCCAACGCCTTCCACGCCCGGCCGTTTTGTATGGTCATAAAATATCCTCGTAATGATTATTAAAAATGTTGAGTTCCAATGAAAGTACTTTGTTTCTTGTCACTCGTTACTCGTCACTTGTCACTATTCATTAGAATGGCCTCATTTTCAAGCGCAACCTCCAACCATCTTCGCCGCTCTCCTGCCCCATAATCTCGGCAAAAGCACGCATGAGAAACACTCCTCTTCCTGAAGATTTCATGAGTAACGAGGGAGTTGTCGGATTATCAATCTCGTGAACCGCAAAACCGCTGCCGGAATCAGCAACCTCCACAAACAGGGCTTGTCCACCGTTTTCACTGACATGCTCAAAGCGCAGATTGACGACGGCGGTCTTATCCTCACAATTACCGTGCTTTACTGCATTGACAAAAGCTTCCTTGACGACAAACTCGAGCTCGTGCAGGAACGCTTTGCTGAAACCTTCACGGTCGGCCATCACATCAAGAAAGTCCTGAAGCTTCCGACACTCATCGTAGCTGCTTGAAAGCAGCAGGTTGTACGCAGCCATAAAAAAAATGTACAGCTCTTTCTTCCAAGACCTCTGCCGCTGAAAAGTTACAACGAAAGAGTTTTGAACGCAACCGGCAAATCCTGGCCGCTTCACACTATCCTTATTTTTTAAAGCCAAAAGATATTTTTTCATAAAAAATTCTTACACATTTGTATTTTTTTATTAAAAACTTATATTAACATCAGAATTTCTTCTAAGAAATTTATGCGAATCAATCGAATAACCAGAATTTTTTAAGAACACTAAAACAAACTCGCATGAAAACATTCGCAAAAACACTCGGCCTGCTCTCATGCGGCCTGCTGGCGACGGGAATATTTCCCGGCCCGCCATTGCTTGCCGCCGAGAGCGTTGATGTGGGAGCTGCCAATGCCTATGCCATTGACAACTTCTTCCTTTTCATCGCCGCAGTCCTTGTCCTGTTTATGCAGGCAGGATTTGCCATGGTTGAGTCAGGGCTGAACTCTGCCAAAAACACGGTCAACATTCTGTTCAAGAACCTGATGGATCTTTCACTCGGTGTCATTCTGTTCTACTTCATCGGATACGGGATTATGTATCCGGGAGATATTTTTACCGGGGGATGGTTCGGGTTCGGCGGATTCGGCGTCAGCATGGAAGCCCCGGAAGCTGTGGGAGGCAATCTCCACCCCGCAGTTGACTTTCTTTTTCAGGTAGCCTTTGCTGCAACTGCCGCAACCATTGTTTCAGGTGCCGTTGCAGGAAGAATGAAGTTCCAGGCCTATCTGATCTATTCTGCAGTTATAACTGCTCTCATTTACCCGATCAGCGGGTTCTGGAAATGGGGCGGCGGCTGGTTGAACGAGCTTGGCTTCTATGACTTTGCCGGATCACTGGTTGTTCATGCGCTTGGCGGTTTTGCAGGTCTTGCCGCAGCAATCGTCCTCGGGCCAAGAATCGGACGTTTCAATCCCGACGGCTCTCCGAATGCACTTCCCGGTCACAATCTGGCCATGAGTACTCTTGGCGTTTTCATCCTGCTGATCGGATGGTTTGGTTTCAACCCCGGCAGTCAGCTTGCAATTGCAGGTGCGGACAATACAAGCATCGTCATGGTTATCGCAACAAACACCATGCTTGCTGCAGCAGCCGGTGCGGTGTTTGCCATGATCTTCGCATGGATTTTCTTTAAGAAACCGGATCTTACCATGGCACTGAACGGCCTGCTTGGCGGCCTTGTCGGTATAACCGCAAACTGTGACTCCGTAACTTTCAACGAAGCGCTCATTATCGGTTCTGTTGCCGGTATCCTGGTTGTTGTCGGTGTCAAGCTGCTCGATATGCTCAGGATTGACGACCCGGTTGGTGCATGGCCTGTACACGGTCTCAATGGAATCTGGGGCGGCATCGCCGCCGGCATCTTCGGCGGGCATCCGATCGTGGCACAGATTATCGGTTCGATTGCCATCCCGTTATGGGGATTTGCTACGATGTTTGTCCTCTTCCTGATTCTCAAGGCAGCAGGTATTCTGAGAGTATCCAGAGACGACGAGATGAAAGGCCTCGACATTTCCGAACATGAGGAAGAAGCCTATCACGGATTCCAGATATTTTCAAACCAGTAACGCCAAAACAGGAGCTAATACCATGAAATACATCATAGCAATGATCCAGCCTCACAAGCTACCGGATGTAAAGGCCGCCCTTGCTGAAGCAGGGATCTATAAAATGACGGTAACCAATGTTCTGGGCTGCGGTGCCCAGGGCGGGTACACGGAGGTTTACCGCGGGGTTCCCAGCGAGATAAACCTTCTGAAAAAGATAAAACTGGAAATCGGGGTCAACGACGACTTCGAACAAAAAACCGTTGAAGCCATCATCAAGGGAGCCAAAACAGGGGAAATCGGAGACGGGAAGATCTTCGTCTTCGACTTGCCGAAATGCATCAGGATCCGTACTGAAGAAACGGGAAATGACGCAATCGGCTAATCACAAGGAACCCCGGAATATCTTCGACAAGAAGGTCTTCCGGGGGACCAGTTACAGCAACACTCAATCAACATTTGAAAAAGGAAATTCAATCATGAAAAAAACATCCAAATTCTTTACCCTCCTTGTCGGTCTCGTCATGATGTTCTCAGGAGTTGCCAAAGCCGAAGGTTTTAGTGTCGGCGCCGACGTCGTGAGCAGATATATCTGGAGAGGTACGCAGTTCGGAGACGGCATCGCCGTCCAGCCTTCGTTGAGCTATACCTTCCCCGGTATTGGCGTTGAGGTTGGAGCATGGGGCTCATATGACCTTAGTGATGACGATGCAAGCGAAGCCGATCTCTACCTTACCATACCTCTTGGTGAATACTTCAGCTTTACCGTAACCGACTACTTCTTCCCGACCGGTGGTTTTGACGACTATTTCAACTGGGGCGACGACGGAAGCCATACCGTTGAACTTGCAGCAGGATTCGAGGCTGCAAACATCAGCCTTTTTGGTGCCGTTAACGTCAGTGGTGATGACGACAACTCAATCTACTTTGAAGCGGGTTACAATTTCTACGACAAGGATGATTACAGCGCTTCCCTGTTTGTTGGAGGCGGCGATGGCATGTACACAAATGACAGCAACGCAGGAGGTGACTTCGACATTGTCAATGTTGGAGTGAGTGTCTCGAAAGACATCTTTTCGGCGTCTTATATCGTCAACCCGGACCTGGAAACATCCTGGCTTGTTGTCGGCGTGACCCTGGAGCCATAAAAAAACCGGAAGCTACTGTCTGCCGCGAGTACAGTTTTCTCCGTTTGTGTTGCGTTCACCATAGTACTCACTCCCGGCAGGCATAGTTTCCCCCACAAGAAAAAGCGGGCTTCTGCCCGTTTTTTCTTGCACACCCACATAACAATTGTTAAAAAAGTAGCACCTTCTTCAAATTTGTGCTATCTTACCCTGAAATCATGAAGGAAGTAGCCACTATTTGCTTCAGCACATCAACAGTTATCCACCCATGTTGACCTATGAAGAGATTCGGAGTATCGCTTGAAGATGACCTTCTGGCAAAGCTTGACAAACTGGTTGCGGCCCATGCATTCCCGAACAGATCCCAGGCAATACGCTTTCTTATAAGGAAACATCTTAAAGAAGAACAGTGGAAAAGTAACCGCGAAGTAAGCGGCTGCCTGGTTCTTGTATACGATCATCACAAGTCCGACCTTCAAAACAGGCTGACCACTATACAGCATGATTTTCATCATCTCGTACTCTGCAGCCAGCATGTTCACCTCGATCATAGTAATTGTATCGAAACCATAACACTCAGGGGACAAGCAGCAAAGTTGCAGGAACTTGCGAATAGGCTGATTGCAGTCAAGGGCATTATCCACGGCGAACTCGTCATGAGCGTGATTAAGTAAGAAATTCAAAAACGAAACTCGACAAGCAGTTAACAAACATGAGATTACGACCTTCCGGCATCGCGGTATTTCTCTTCGCCCTCTTCATCATTCCGATAAATGCTTACGCGCATTTCGGCATGCTTGTTCCGTCGAACAGCATTGTGGAAAAACAGCAGGATACCTTGCTTTCGGTGAACATCATGTTCGCTCACCCCTTCGAGGGGCAATCGATGAACATGGAAAAACCGGAAGTAGTTGGTGTTTTCAGCAATGGCAAAAAAAACCTTCTTACTCCCTCGCTCAGGGCATTGAAGCTCAGAATGTATGCTGATACAATGCCCACAAGGGCATGGCGAACCTATTATACGATAAAAAGACCGGGCGACCACATCTTCTTTATGCAACCAAAACCATACTGGGAACCGGCGGAGGACAGCTACATTGTCCATTACACAAAAGTGATTGTAAACGCTTTCGGCAAGGAAGACGACTGGGATGCGGAAATAGGCCTGAAAACGGAAATAATCCCGCTCACTAGACCTTATGGACTCTATACAGGCAATGTCTTTCAGGGTATCGTCAAGGTCGACGGTGAACCCAGGCCGTTTACCGAGGTAGAAGTTGAATACTTCAACCGGGATGGCAAAAGCTCCGCCTCCAAAGCACCATTTGTCACACAGGTCGTCAAAGCCGATAAAAACGGCGTTTTTACCTATGCAATACCGAAAGCCGGATGGTGGGGCTTTGCCGCCCTGTCTACAGACAGCAGAACCATCCTGCATGACGGCAAACAAAAATCTGTTGAAATAGGCGCCGTATTGTGGATTAAAGCCGAAAATTTTAAATAAATTTTTGGCCAACCCACCATCGGGCTTTCAAGCCTCCAAGCAAAAACAGCATGCACATTTCCGAAGGAATTCTTCCCCTGACGACACTTGCAGGCGGCTATGCAGCAAGCGCACTTGGAGTTGCGATGGGCCTGAAAACAATAGAGGACAGACAGATGGTCAGAACAGCCATGCTTTCTTCCGCTTTTTTCGTCACCTCATTCATTCACATTCCTCTCGGGCCCACAAACATCCATCTTGTCCTGAACGGGTTGGTGGGACTTCTTGCAGGATGGACCTGTTTTATCGCCATAGGCATAGCGCTGCTCCTCCAGGCGCTGCTCTTTCAGTTCGGAGGCATCACAACTCTCGGTGTCAATACGCTCAATATGGCGCTTCCCGCCCTTGCCTGTTACCTGATTTTCTCTCCGTTTCTCTCCATCAAAAAAATCCCGGTTTTTCTGACCGGCTTTCTCTGCGGGTCTGTCTCGGTTTTCCTCAGCGCCCTTTTTCTGAGCCTTTCGCTTGTAACCGCCGGAGAATCTTTTATCCCGGCTGCAAAGCTTGTATTTGCAACCAATATCCCGCTTATGTTCGTTGACGGCCTGATTACCGCTCTGGCACTTCAGTTCATTGAGAAGGTTAAACCTGAAATGCTGACCTCATGAAAAGCCCTGTAAAACACAAACCTCAACCCTTTTCACGGGTTTTGTCAGAGGTGTTTGTATTTTTTTTCACCCTGAGCTGTTTCCTGCTTCTGTCTCCCGATGCCTATGCACACAAGATCCATCTTTTCTGCCGGTTCGAAGGGACAACACTTCACGGAGAAGGATTTTTCTCAGGGGGAAATCCGGTAAAAAACAGTCCTATAAACATTTTTAACCTTGAAAACGGTAACCTGCTTGCCTCAACGATGACATCCGACAAAGGAACGTTTGCTGTCTCCCTTGAAGAGAAGCCATCGATACAAGTTGTGCTTGATGCCGGACAGGGACACCGGGCGACATGGACATGGAAAAAAACATCTGCAGAGGCCGAGATACCCCAAAACAACCTTGCTGATGCCCAAAACCCTGTTCCAGCCATTACTGCAGGACTGATAGCCATAGCAGTTTTTTTCGGAATCCTGTATATTTGGAAACAACGCCATGCAACTTGAAGTATTTTCGAATGGTACGAGTCTGCTGCACAGCCTCGACCCGAGGGCTAAACTTCTGGCGTATCTGCCCCTGATTATGCTGACGGCGTTGAGCAGCAACATACATCAGGTCTCGGCCTCCCTTGCCGTTGGAATTATCCTGACAGGTATTGCGAGACTCTACAGCCGTCTTCTGGTTCAGAGAATTGCTGTCGTGAATGCTTTCATGATTTTTCTCTGGATCACCCTGCCTTTTTCCATTTCCGGCGATCCTCTCTGGCATGTCGGTCCTCTGACGGCATCGAGACAAGGCACAATGTTGCCGTTTCTGATAACACTCAAAGCAAACGCCATTGCGCTCTACACCATTTCACTGCCGGGCACCAGCACCATCATGTCACTTTCGCATGCGATGCTTCATCTGCGGGTTCCAGGTAAACTCGTCACGGTATTCTACTTTTTCTACCGCTACATCGGCGTTATTGCAAACGAGTATTCCAAAATGCTTCGAATGCTGCATGCAAGAGGGTTCCGATCAAAAACAAGCCTCCACACCATAAGGGTATATGCATTCTTTACCGGCATGCTCTTCATCAAAAGCCACGAACGCTCGGAAAAGGCTTATAATGCTCTCCAGATGAAAGGCTTCAGCGGAAAATTCCCCCTTCTTGCTCATTTCAACTTTCGCCGACAAGATCTGATTTTTGCCTGTCTCACAGGCTGCCTGTTCCTGATAATCATCCTGCTATGAACTGCATAACGGTCAACAATCTGAATTTTTCCTATCCGGGCAATATCAAGGTGTTCCATAACCTGAACCTGTCAATCGGTAACGAAGACAGGGCCAGCATAACCGGTGCGAACGGGACCGGAAAAAGCTCGCTGTTTCTGCTGTTGATGGGTCTGCTCAAGCCGGCGTCCGGGAGCATTTCGCTCTGGGGAAAACCCGTCAAAACAGCGGAAGATTTCAGAAAAGCCCGAATAAAAACCGGGTTTCTTTTCCAGGACCCGGATGACCAGCTTTTCCTCCCCACCGTCGAGGAAGACATAGCGTTTGCACTTCTGAACCGGGGAGCATCGAGAGAAGAGGCCGGCATAAAAGTTGACAGGCTTTGTGAAACCTTTCATATAGAACACCTGAAAAAAAGAGTACCCTTTCACCTTTCCTGGGGACAGAAACGGCTGGTTTCACTTGCCGGTGTACTCGTAACTGAACCTGAGTTGCTGCTGCTTGATGAGCCCACTGCAGGGGTAGACGATGAGGTGATCGATATAATTATCAACTATCTCGAGGGCTTCACCGGCACCATGCTCGTCTCTTCCCACGACAAAGCATTTCTTGATCACATATGCACCAGCCGCTACCACCTGACAAACAACAGTCTTGAGAAATATTGACAGGAAATACAGATGCCGCATCAAGTGCAGCATGACTTTCAAAAGATGTCACAAATGAGCGCGGCGCTCTTTTGACTTTTCACTTTTGACCCTTGACTTGCCTTCAGATTTCCTTCTCGTATATAACATACTCCTTGTAGGGAATTCCTCCGATCACTTTCGCAAGCTTGCTCATCGCTTCGTTGGACTTCAGCACCCAGCTCATTTCACTTGAATAAAGACCATATTTCCCGCCGTATTGTGAGATCTGGGCATTGAGAATACTGTCTATCCCCTTGTTGCGGTACTCGGGAAGAACCCCCATTGTAATAGTCCTGAACGCTGAAATGTTTCTGCCGTACCACCAGAGCTTCACAAGCCCCCATGGTGTGAAAGGATTGCCGTTGACATGCTTGAGCGGAATGTTCATGTCGGGCAGGGTCAGTGAAAAACCGATAGGCCTACCCTCTTTATCTTCGACAAAATAGATAAAATGCTCTTTTGCAACCGCCTTCATGCTTTTTGCCATGAAAGCAAACTCCTTGTCGGTCGCCGGCACGAAACCCCAGTTCTTTTCCCAGGCCCTGTTATAAATATCCCTGATTATTGCAACTTCATTCTCAAAATCCCTCATATTGATGGTTCTGACCGAAAGCTGCTCGCGCTTCATGACGTGCCGGGCAATTTTGCTGAGACGCTCGATATCGATAAGATCCTGATCGATATACCATGCAAGAAGCTCCTGTCCGATCCTGTGCCCGGCGTTGGTAACAAGGTTGTTGTAATACTGAGGATTGTAGAGCATCAGAAACACGGGCGAACTGTCAAAACCTTTCACCAGCATACCGCACTGATCGTTCATGGAAGGGCTGACGGGACCCCGCATGGCATCGAGCCCTTTTGTCCTGAGCCATTGCGAAGCAGCGTCAAAAAGTGCGTTGGCCACATCCTGATCGTTAATACACTCAAAAAAACCCCAGAAACCGGCTTTGTCATTGTGAATTTCATTATGTCTCCTGTTTTCAACCGCCGCAATGGTCCCTGCCATCCGTCCGTTTTTCCAGGCGGTAAACAAGGCAATATCAGCATGATCGTACAGGGGATACTTCTCTTTATCAAGAGTTTTCATGTAATCGGCAACAACAGGCGGTACCCAGTAATTGTTCAGCTCCGGGTCTTTCCTGTATACCTTCCAGGCAAATTTTATAAACCGCTTTGTATCTCTTTTGTTTTGAACACGCCTAATCTCAACAGACATAATGACATGAAATTGGGGTTAACAAAGGGCAACGAAACAAAAACCCCCTGAATGAGGGGGCCTTCGGTCAACCTTTCCGGACATGATTTACTTGAATGCAGTACCTGCCTCGAATCCGGCGGCCTTCAGAATCTTTGCCAAGGGACAGAATCCGGTAAAAGCTGCCTGAAACATGTTCAGTCCTACAAAACCGGTAAACCACAACCAGTTAAGACTGAAATTTATTGCCAGCAGAAGACTTGCAAGAATAAAAAAACCGGCTACCGCAAACACAAGACGATCTATGTTCATAGTATCCCCCTAAAGGTTAATGTTACGTTTTTTTATGTAAACACAATCACGCTTCGGCACTGGAAAACGCGGCATGCAGTTTCATGGCACCGTCACGCAGAATTTTCACTGTCTCCTCCCATGAGATACAGGCATCGGTGATTGAAATCCCGTACTGTAAGTCCGAGGGATTATCAGGAAATGGCTGATTGCCACAAAACAGATTGCTTTCAATCATCACTCCGAGAATACTCATGGTACCGCCGACACGCTGCTTGATGATACTGTTCCATACCTCGGATTGCTGGTCATATTTTTTTCTTGAATTTGCATGGCTGCAATCAACCAGAAGATTTTTGGAAAGTCCTGCCGCTTCAAGGCGGTTTTCAGCACTGGCAATTTTTTCCGCATCATAATTCGGACCCTCTGCCCCCCCTCGAAGCACCATATGACCAAACCGGTTGCCCGTTGTTGTAATAACGCTGCTGTGTCCTTCAGTGTCGATTCCCAGGAAACTGTGCGGGTGCATTGCCGAACGTATTGCGTCTATTGCAACCTGTATCCTGCCGTCTGTTGAATTTTTGAACCCGACGGGCATCGAGAGCCCGCTTGCCATCTGACGATGAGTCTGTGATTCGATCGTTCTGGCACCGATTGCTGCCCAGCTCACGAGATCGGCAACATACTGAGGTGTAAAAGGATCGAGAAACTCGGTTGCCGCCGGCAGTCCAAGTGCATTGATATCAAGCAGAAGCTTGCGTGCATAATACAAGCCATGCTCTATATCAAAAGATCCGTCAAGATGAGGATCATTGATGAAGCCTTTCCAGCCGATTGTCGTTCTGGGTTTCTCAAAATAAACCCGCATGATGATACAGAGATCGTCCTTCAGCTCTTCACGCAGATCTTTCAGCCGGCGGCCATATTCCATGGCCGCATTGATGTCGTGAATAGAGCAGGGGCCGATAATAACCAGAAGTCTGGAGTCCTTGCCGGTTAAAATATTCTCGACCTCCTGACGCCCCTTAACAACTGTATCAGCAATTGCTCTCGTAACCAGAAGTCTTTCTTTAAGCGAACGTGGAGTCGTTAACCGTTCAATATTCGAAACTCGTATATCTTGTAACCGATGCATCAGCTTACGATAAAAATCTAATGTTTGTCATAGAGCCCTGTTGCCGTGTTCGTGCAGAGCTTTGAACAAAGATTTTATAAAAATGCCTGTAATAGCAAGGAAAATAAAAAAACTCAGTAATAAACAATCATCAATCGAAACAATAAATTCCGCCCTTTCAGCATGGAAACCCCTATAGCAGTACGTCACAAGAAACCTGTGAACAGGAAAACAACCTTCACACAACAAAAAAACCTGCTCGCATGAGCAGGTTTTTCAGTTACAGATCCTGTGGAAGCCACCTGCTATTATGCATCAACGCCCTCTTCTTCCTTGGTAAAATCAACGGTCAGCCATCCTTCTTCAAAGCTTGCACCGCTTGATTCCAGCCCCGCAATGAAGATCGGAAGAGCGACAATCTTCTGATAATCGCCGATTCTGATAGTCAGATCGTCTCCGAGTTTCAGAATCTTCGGCTCAACGCCCATGTCTTCCATGAACGGCAATCTTACTCTTACCTTGTAATGCCCTTCATGAACCTTCTGGATATCGATAGGATTCTCCTTGAAGAAAATATCCATCGGGTCTTTCTCACCGTACACTTTTGATCCCACCTGCCTTAACATGTCCAGACCGACAACTTCCTGCTCAAGCAGAGGAACCTGACCGATCGGAATAGGAGCAAATGCATTTTCGATCTGGCTGATATAATTCTGCTGAATACCCCTCCATTTCTTGAAATACGGATCTTCCGTATGATCAGGCATTACCCTGTTGATAGTGATGCTGTCCACGGTTATACCGTAGAGGTTGAGATAGGTAAGAGCCCTCATGGACTCCTTGATAACCATCTTCTCAGGGTTCATAACCAGGCGGACAGTGGTTTTCGAACCATCAGCAAGCAGATCGATTATCCCTTCGGTGGATGCAAAAAGGTTATCGACTTTCTCGTAGACCTCTTCCGGGGCAACCATTGCATCGATCTTTTTGACTTTCTTGGAAAGCGGCCTGATAACCGGCTTAACCATGTATTTTTCAACATTGCGGATCAGTTTTATGAACCATCCGAATGTTTCCGGCAGAGAAAGAAGCCGAAGCGTTTCGCCCGTCGGGGCGCAGTCAACGACAAGGAGATCATAATCTTTCTGCTCCTCGTTGTAGCGTTTGATATAGGAAAGCGAAAACAGCTCTTCCATGCCGGGCAGAACTCCCATCTCTTCAGCATAAATGCCTTCTACTCCTCTCGACTCCATCAACTGTGCAAAGTGTTCACGGACAACGTCCCAGTTCAGGTTGAGGTCGCCAAATACACTGACTTCCTGTCCCCAGAGATTTTCAGCGACCTTGACAGGTGAAGGACCAAGGGTTATGTCCAGTGAATCACCAAGACTGTGCGCCGGATCAGTTGACATGATCAACGTTTTGTACCCTAACTCAGCGGCTTTCAACGCCGTTGCCGCGGCAACAGAGGTTTTACCAACGCCTCCCTTACCCGTAAAAATGATATTTCGCATACGTAATATTGATTCTCATTTGTTGGAAAATTGAAAAGCAGTATCGCAAACACATAAAAACCCAACTCACCCTGTTCCTGGCACACTGTTTTATAGAAGGCTAAAGATAACAAAATTATCCTTTTTACATACAAACGGGAATCACGGAATTCGTGAATCTCTGAAAAACCTGTTTGTTTGCTCCGGGCGGCCTGTTTTCGGACGTCACCGTACCGAAAAAATCAGATGACAGCAGAAAACATCTGTCAGTTTGTGTGGATTTTCAGCTTCTGGCCGGGATAAATCGTGCGCTTTCGACCGAGGTTGTTCCACGACACAAGTTGACTCACACTTACCCCGTACTTTCTGGCGATAAGCCCCAAACTCTCTCCCCTTTTCACCTTGTGAATTTTTGTCGGTGCATAGAGCTTGAGCTTCTGACCCGGATAGATCATATGCTTGCGGTCAAGACTGTTCCAGGAAACCAGCTTGCCGACACTGACACCGTACTTTTTCGCAATCAGTCCCAGGCTTTCTCCCCGCCTCACCTTGTGAGAGGTCTTCCCTGAAGAGGAAACCGGGGAGGTTGCTCCATAAACCTTGAGTTTCTGACCCGGATAAATCGTACGCTTGCGACCAAGACTGTTCCAGGAAGCCAGCTTGCCGACACTGACACCATACTTTTTCGCAATCAGTCCCAGGCTTTCTCCCCGTTTCACCTTGTGGTACACCGTTGATGATTTCCTGGCACCGCTGCGGCCAGAAGGTCCGGGAGCCCCAAAGACCTTGAGTTTTTGGCCGGGATAAATTCTTGAGTTCTTCAGATCATTCCACTGAACAAGCTGGCTGACATAGCAGCGATACACTCTTGCTATAGAAGCGAGAGTCTCGCCACGCCTGACAACATGAATGTTCTGCTGTTTTTGAGGAGGACTCTTCGTCACCTCGCGCATTTTCGCCAGCAAAGCTGCCCCGTCAAGTCCCTGCTTGCTCTTGTGAGCATATATTTCTTTTTCCTGCTTCGTGAACTTTTCGAGATATTCTCTGGGCAGCCTGAGGTAGTATGGATTGCGGGTATCAGCAGGCACAAGGTTCAGTTTGAACTGAGGATTGAAAAACTGCAAAACCTCAACCGGAACACCTACAACCTCGCTGAGTTGATCAAAAGCCACAACATCCGACACCTTCACAGCACCGATATCGCTATACAAATACCCCGGCTCTATGGGCCAAATATTATGCTCGCGGTAATAGTTCATGATATAGGTGACGGCGATAAAAGCCGGCACATACCCTCTGGTTTCCGAAGGAAGATTCGACCAGATAGCCCAATAGTCCCTGGCTCCGCCCGAACGGCGAATAGCCTTGTTGACATTACCAGCGCCGGAGTTATAGGCGGCAAGCACCAGAAACCAGTCCCCGTAGATATTATAAAGATCCCGCATGTGCTGGCAGGCGGCTATGGTTGCCTTCTCGGGATCAAACCGGTCTTCGATAAATGCCGACGATTCCAGACCATACATCTTGCCGGTTCCGTATATAAACTGCCAGAGACCTTTAGCGTTTGCTTTCGATACCGCGGTAGGATTCAGTGCCGACTCGACAATCGCAAGATACTTCAGCTCAGGAGGGATATTATACTGTCGAAGCTTCTCTTCGAAAAGCGGAAAATACACTTTGGTCAGACCGAGAACTTTCGCCGTCAGTTGCCGCTTGTCGACCGAATAAAGCCTGATAAAGCTCTTTACATGACGGTTATAGACCAGCTTGAGCTGGGTCTTGCTGTTCAGGTAAGCTATTCTTTCTGAATAGGTTTGATCGTCAAACTGCGGAATGAAGGCAGGTGGATATCCGAACTGACCATCCCTGAAATACGTAGACGTCGCGAGGCTGTCGAGTATTTCAGCAACCTTTGTATTATCGGCCTTTCTGTCGGTTCGCGCCGCGTATCCTTCAGAATAAACAGATGTCAGAAGGAGGGAAAAAACAACCGGAAAAGTATAAACATGCGAAACTTTCACAAGCAACGACTCTTTTGGGGGCATTTACAAAGTAGTCAGTAACTAAACGCACAACATGAAAAACACACGTATTTAACATAAACAGCCATCCTCATTATTACAACCGGGAGCTACTCTAATACACCACCTGCCAGAGAAAAAGTCCTGCGGGGTTCGCAGGGACAAGGCTTTTTAAAAGCCTGCCTGCCCGCAACGTTTCCTCAACCTCTCCAGGAGACGCACCGAGTTGAGCCGAAACCAGAAAACGAACCATGGTTCTGAGAAATCTGTTGGCCGAAATCCTGAAAACCACCATATCCTCATGACGACCCCACGCCGCCCCGTACACTGTGCAGAAAGTGTTTTCAGCGGAGGAACAACCCTTTGCATACACGGCAAAATCATGCCTGCCGACAATCTCTTTCGCACAAAGGTTCAATCGTTCAAGGTCAAGCGGAAAACCGTGGTATCCAGCGTATCTTTGATCGATTGCCGACCTTTTTTCAAGAATAAAGTAGCGGTATTCCCTGACGAGCGCACTGTAACGCGCGTGAAATGTATCAGAAACCTCCCTGATATTCCTGACACAGACGGTGTCAGGCAGAAGACCGTTAACCGCATGCATGAGCCGCTCAAGAGACATGGCCGATTCCGTTCTGAAATTCGCAACCTGACCTCTTGCATGCACCCCCCTGTCGGTCCTTCCGGCAGCCGTCAACAAAACAGGCTCCTGAACAATGCGGCTCAATGCCGTCTCAAGCACTCCCTGAACGGTATTCACCCCGCCCGGCTGTTTCTGCCAGCCGGCATAATCCGTACCGTCATACTCTATTATCATTCGAACATTCCTCATTGGGGAGTAAAATAGCTTTATGTACATTAGTTACCTAAGTTGTACAACATTACAGGCTCAGATAACGACAGCAATCCGGAATTGAGTTCACATCATCTCGAAATAATCCTCAGCGCACTGGAAAAGGCAGCAAAAGACAGTGCTTCATCGCCATATTACATACCGAGAATCTGGCAGGACAACAATACCGGAATGTCGGAAGTCTCCCCGGTCGAGTATTACAAGCAAATTCTCGAAACGTTGCTCTCACGAAAACCGCTTCCGCTTTCGATGCCGGGCACATCAGCAGACGAATGGACCCGTAACAGCCTTGTCTACAACCTGTTCGTCCGTCTTACCACGGCGTTCGACCACAACCGCGACGGCTCGGTATCTGCAAAACCGCTCCCCTGCGGCTTCCGCGAAACAGGGACGTTCCTTAAGTCAATTGCACTGCTCCCTTATCTTGAACGCCTCGGAATCAATACCATTTACCTTCTTCCGGTAACCATGCCGGGCCAAACGAATAAAAAGGGAAACCTCGGATCACCCTATGCAGTCAAGAATCCTCAACAGATCGATCCGCTGCTGGCTGAACCGGTACTCGGGCTTTCTGCGGAAACGGAATTCACAGCCTTCATGGAGGCGGCCCACATTACGGGATTGCGGGTGGTTCTCGAATTTGTTTTCAGAACAACATCGGTTGACAGCGACTGGGTAGAAGAACATCCCGACTGGTATTACTGGCTGCGGGCGAACCCTGAAGGGTTCTTACCTGAATCATACGCCCCGCCTGTGTTTGACCAGGAAACACTCCATGCGATCTATGAAAAGGTAGATAAACATGATTTTTCCTCTCTTCCCGTACCTTCGGAGAGTTTCAGGCAACAATTTACGGAAACACCGGAAAGGATATCCATATCGGAAAAAGGAATGCGAGGCACAACTGCTGACGGCACGACATGCACCGTGGCGAGCGCCTTTTCCGACTGGCCCCCTGACGATACACAACCCCCATGGACGGACGTAGCCTACCTGAAACTGCACCGGCACGAATCGTTCAACTATATCGCATACAATACGATACGAATGTACGACACCGGACTCGACCGGCCTGAATATGTCAACAGGGAGCTGTGGGATGCCATTATCGGAATCATCCCGTACTTTCAGGAGCACTATGCCATAAACGGAGCAATGATCGATATGGGCCATGCTCTTCCCTCGGCACTGAAGGCTGCCATCGTAGAAAAAGCGCGAGAGAACAATCCTGATTTTGCTTTCTGGGATGAAAACTTCGATCCCTCTCCCTCGATCAGGGAAGAAGGGTTCAATGCAGTTTTCGGCTCGTTACCGTTTGTCATTCAGGACCCTATATACATCAGAGGGCTTCTCAACTACCTGAACAAAACCGGCGTGGTTGTTCCTTTTTTCGGAACCGGTGAAAATCATAACACCCCGAGAGTATGCCACAATCTTGATGGAAAAACATCAGGAAGAAACCGGTCCAGATTCATATTCGGCCTTGCGATGGTGCTTCCGTCTATACCGTTTATTCATTCCGGTATGGAAATCTGTGAACCAAAACCGGTAAACCTCGGACTGAACTTCACGCCGGAAGACAGAGAGAAATGGCCTGCCGAAAAGCTGCCGCTCTTCAGCGCCTGCAATTACGACTGGTCAGACTGCAACAACCTTGAACCACTTACGGATTTCATCAACACCATGCTTTCTCTGCGCAGCAGGTATGCGGAAATCATACAGAACGGCAATCCCGGCTCCCTCACCCTGCCATTTGTCTCCTCCCCCGAACTGCTTGCAATCATGCGCAGCGGACAAGACAAGAGCCTTCTTTTTATCGGAAACAGCAATCCGGAAAATAATGTTGCCGGGTACATGGAATTTCACCAGAAAAGTTTTACGCTAACAGATATGGTATCCGGAACCGTTTACCCGGTGGCCGGCCACAGACTTCAACTTGAAACGGAACCGGGGCAGTGCCTTCTATTCGAGGTGCCAGCATAGCCTCAGATACAGAATTTCATTTACTATTCCTATAAAATAAAGCAACAATCACTATGTCTATTCTTGTCGTTGGTTCCTTGGCCTTTGATGACATCGAAACGCCTTTCGGTCTTTCGACCGACACGCTTGGCGGCTCATCAACCTACATTGCTTTGTCGAGCAGTTATTTTTGTGATGAAATCAAACTTGTCGGCGTCGTAGGAAATGACTTTGAAGACAGCCATTTCCGTCTGCTTCACAACAATGGTATCGATACCAAAGGTATACAGGTCATCGAAAACGGGAAAACGTTCCGCTGGAGCGGACGCTATCATTATGACATGAATACAAGGGATACCCTCGACACACAGCTTAATGTGTTTGCCGACTTCGATCCGCATATTCCTTCACAGTACCGTGAAGCAAAATATGTCTGTCTGGGCAACATTGACCCCGAGCTTCAGATGAAGGTACTTGACCAGGTTTCAGACCCTGAACTTGTGATCCTTGACACGATGAATTTCTGGATAGAAGGTAAACCCGAAGAGCTGAAAAAAACGCTTGAAAGAGTCGATATTTTCATTCTCAACGACAGCGAGGCGCGATTGCTGAGCGGCGATCCAAACCTTGTAAAATCGGCAAGGCTCATCAGGAACATGGGTCCGAAAACGCTCATCATTAAAAAGGGAGAACACGGCGCCCTGCTCTTTACCGATGACGGTATCTTTATTGCTCCTGCCTATCCGCTTGAAGCGATTTACGACCCGACAGGCGCCGGCGATACATTTGCCGGCGGTTTCCTGGGACACCTTGCAAGAGCCGGCGAGATCAACGATACCGAGCTTCGAAAGGCCGTTCTCTACGGAAGCGCCATGGCCAGCTTCTGTGTCGAGAAGTTTGGAACGGAAAAACTTGCCAACCTGGAGTTTCTTGAAATAGAAGACCGCTACCAGAGTTTTCTTGACCTTTCCAAAATCAGCGAGTGATTGTTGTTTTACCAAACCGGTCACGAGTCACAAATATGGAGCAGCTTACAAACCTTGATTTCAGCATCATTGCCGGATATCTGGTGCTAACCCTGCTTATCGGCCTTTATTTTTCAAAAAAGGCATCACAAAACATCGGTGAGTTTTTTCTGTCAGGAAGGCAGCTGCCCTGGTGGATTGCCGGAACCGGTATGGTCGCCACCACCTTCGCCGCCGACACACCGCTTGCCGTTACAGGACTGGTCGCCAAACACGGCATTGCCGGCAACTGGCTCTGGTGGACCTTTGTGTCAGGGGGCATGCTCACTGTATTTTTCTTTGCAAGGCTGTGGAGACGCGCAAACATACTCACAGACCTTGAATTCATCGAGTTGCGATACAGCGGCAAGCCTGCGCAGTTCCTGCGAGGCTTCAAGGCAATCTACTTCGGGCTGTTCATCAATGCGGTGATCATCGGCTGGGTAAACCTCGCCATGTACAAGATCATCAGGATCATGCTGCCTGAACTGAATCCTGAACTGGCGATTGTTGCCTGCGTACTGCTCACGACATTCTACTCAGGGCTTTCCGGGCTCTGGGGTGTAACCATCACCGACACTGTACAGTTCGTTATCTCCATGACAGGGTGTATTATACTTGCGGTGCTGGCTCTCCAAGCCCCTGAAATCACCCAGGCAGGGGGCATTACAAACGCACTGCCGGACTGGATGTTTGACTTTTTCCCCACGATTACATCCCGCCCTTCCGGCGAAGAATTCGGAAGCACCCTTGAACTGACATTTGCCTCTTTTGCCGCACTCGCCTTCATTCAGTGGTGGGCGTCATGGTATCCCGGATCCGAACCGGGAGGAGGAGGGTATATCGCACAGCGCATGATGAGCGCTAAAGATGAGAAACATTCGCTGCTTGCAACACTGTGGTTCATTATCGCACATTACTGTCTGAGACCGTGGCCTTGGATCATTGTCGGGCTTGCAAGCCTGGTGCTTTTCCCTGACCTGCCCGCAAATCAGAAAGAAGACGGCTTTGTGTATGTCATGCAGTCCATTTTGCCCCCGGGCCTGAAAGGGCTGCTTATCGCTGCTTTTCTTGCCGCGTATATGTCCACCCTTTCGACGCACCTTAACTGGGGGACAAGCTATCTGGTCAACGATTTCTACAAACGTTTCATCAAAAAGAGCGCTCCATCCAGGCACTATGTTGTTATTTCAAAGGTTTTTACGGCCTGCGTTGCCCTTTTCTCGCTTTTTATAACATTTTTCGTGCTCGACACCATCACCGGAGCATGGGAATTCATCATTCAATGCGGAGCGGGAACGGGATTCGTGCTGATACTACGCTGGTACTGGTGGAGACTGAATGCATGGTCGGAAATCGTTTCCATGACAGCCCCATTTGCAGTTTATGCATGGCTCATGCTGTTTACCGACATCACCTTTCCCCATTCCATGTACTACATCGTTTTCTTTACCATTGCGTCAACGCTGCTCGTCACTTACGCCACCCCGGCTACCGATGAAAAACAGCTGCAAACTTTTTACTCGATCACGAGAGTCGGTGGAATACTCTGGAAAAAGGTATCGGACAGGCTGCCCGGCATAAAATCAGACCAGGGATTCCTCAGGCTTTTTGCTGACTGGGCAGGGGGTGTTGTTCTGGTATATTCTGTTCTTTTCGGTACAGGCAAAATCATTTTCGGCGACCCGCTCCAGGCAGTTTTTTATTATGGAGTAGCTTTAATCGCCGGGATTTACATTTACGCGGACCTGAACCGCCGAGGCTGGAACAGTTAAAAGAGTCAAAATTCAAAAAACATCAACAACAGGGTCCGCAAAACCCGGTTAAATCATCACCAATAGCATGTCCGGTCCGAACATAGTTCTTGCTTCGCAGTCACCCCGCCGCCGTGAGCTTCTGGAGCTGATGCAGATACCGTTTACAACGTTTCCTGCTCACATCGATGAAACCTTCGATCCGGGCCTCTCAATCGCTGAAAATATCATGAGCATCGCGGAACAAAAAGCACGCGCTGCCGCCAGGAAGTTTACAAAATACACGAACAGCACTGTAGTGCTCGGCGCAGATACCACCGTATCCCTCGGGGAAATGCCTCTGGGAAAACCTTCGGGATACGACGAAGCATATGGAATGCTGGAAACGCTTCAGGGGACGACACATGACGTCATGACGGGTTTTGCCCTGCTCCATGGAACAGCTTGCCGAACAGACTACGCGATAACCCGCGTTGAATTCTCACCGATGACCGGAGAGGAAATAAAGCATTACATAAACACACAGGAACCTTTTGACAAAGCAGGGGCATACGGCATTCAGGACCCTTATATATCATGCTTCATTCAGCGTATTGAGGGCTGCTACTATAACGTTGTAGGGCTTCCTCTGTCACGCGTATACAAGGTTATGCATCATCTCGGGATAGTGTAATGACAAGTGCGAAACATCCAAAACAGAGCAGACCGGTTATCATGATAACCGGACCTACAGCTTCGGGAAAAACCGCACTGGCCCATGCAATAGCAAAGGCCGAAAACACTGAAATCATATCGGCCGATTCGCGACAGGTCTACCGCGGTATGGATATAGGTACCGCCAAACCATCCGGGGAAATGCTCGACGAGGTACCATACCACTTTATCAGCGAAAAAGAGATCGAAGAAGAGTACAACGCCGGTAGCTTTACATCAGATGCATTGCTGCGAATCCGCTCCATTCATGAAAAAGGTCATGACGTTCTTGTCGTCGGAGGTTCAACCCTTTATATCCAGGGGCTTCTTCACGGTTTTTCGGAACTCCCGCAAAAAGATCATGAAACAAGACGTAAACTCAGGGAAGAACTCAAGGCGGCGGGGGCAAACGCACTGTACGAACGGCTGAAATCCATCGATCCCGAACAGGCCGCCACGCTTGATCCCTCAAAAACCCAACGCCTTGTCAGAAGCCTTGAAATCATCACCATAACCGGAAAAACCGTTACAGAACTGAAGTCCTCTGAAAAAAACCGTCAGCAGCCTTTCAAGTTTATTCCCTTCGGCCTTTCACTGCCGAGAAATGTCCTGTATACCAGAATCGACAAGCGAACGGAGGAGATGATGGCTTCAGGGCTGCTCGAAGAAGCACAACAGCTGTACATGTTGTATCGGGCAGCAGAAACAGAAGGGATAATCAATGCATTGGAAACCGTGGGATATAAAGAGCTTTTTCAATACTTTGATGGTATACACAGCCTTCAGAGAGCAATAGAGCTTATCCAGCAGCACACGCGAAATTATGCAAAACGCCAGTTGACTTTTTTCAAAAATAGACTTAATGTTCAGTGGTTGGCGGCACCCGACAACCGGGAAAACCTGGAAACGCTTGTGCAGAAACTTCGCATTTTGTATTCCAAAACGTAACATCGCTCTTTCAAAAGACTTGACCAGAGAGACCCTTCTGTGTAGTTACAATGCAAGGGAAAAAGCGGTAGTCCCAAACACCCTGTTACTGGTTCAAGAGATACTCGTAGTATGAAATATTCAGTATCAAAACGCAAAGATTTCACCATCCTCAAAATCGAAGAGACCGTCTTTGATGTTCGCCATGCACGCACGTTCAGTCAATCAATCGACAACGTCCTGCAGAGTAAAGGGAAAAGGAATATGATAATCGATTTTTCCCTTGTCAAGGCAATCGATTCATGCGGCATCAGTTCATTGCTTCTTGCACACCGGAAGGCAAACCAGTCTGAAGGACTGGCGATCTTTGTTTCTCTCTGTCAGCAGATCAAAGATCTTCTGAAACTTTCCGGACTGGACAAGCAGCTCTACATTTTCACTTCCCTGAATGAAGTTATGACCCTGATTGAAACGTCGGGTAAAGACAAAAAAATCTCCAAAAAAAGAACCCGTTCAAAAACACCTTCCTTGCGTATAAACAACGATGAAAGTGATATTGAACTTGTCTCTCCACCAGATTTCAATGATGAAGAAATCATAGATGAACTGGACAATGGTGAGGAAAATCACCCGAAACAGGCAAAAACCCAGAAAAAAAGAGGGCGCCCCAAAAAAGCCCCTTCAACGCCCATCCCTGAATCAAAAACAGAAAAATAATCCCCCGCAATACACCTGCCCTCCCCAGTCACCCTTACGCTACAGCACCCTTAAGGAACCATTTGGCGGAAAACCCGCTTAAACATATTTTGCCGTTTCCCGACTCTTCGGGATAACTTGACACGCCTGATTCAGGCAATAACATTTCTCACTGCATGAACGATCTTCAGGCTCTCTCCTACATAACCACCGTTGCCGGAGGCCTTTTACTATGGCTTCTTGAGGGAGTCGTCCCGTTTTTCAGCGGCAGGGCAGCCCGGGGAAAACATGCCGCAAAAAACCTTTCTATCGCAGGCATCAATCTCCTCATCCTGCTCCCTGCCGGACCGATCATGGCTGTGGTTCTGGAGAAATCAAAGGCAGTATGGCCCGGTGTCGGATTGTTGAAACTGCCGTTCATTCTTGAAACCATACTGATTATTCTCCTTGTCGATCTCTGGATGTACGTCTGGCACCGGCTCAACCATGAGGTAGATTTCCTGTGGCGGTTCCACTCCATCCATCACAGCGATCCTTCGATGGACGTCACGACAGCCTGGCGGTTTCATTATGTTGAAATAGCATTATCCGAGCTGTTGCGACTTCCCGTTTTCGTCCTTATCGGTGCAGGGATTGAGGATCTTTTACTTTACTCGATGCTGATGACTCCTGTGATCGCATTTCACCACAGCAACGTTTCGATTCCTTCTTCGGCAGACAGGTCCTTACGCACGATCATCCCATCACCTCTGATGCACCGGATCCACCACTCCGTTATCAGGGCAGAACATGATTCCAACTACGGAAGCATGCTTTCTTTCTGGGACAGATTGTTCGGGAGCTTTAAACTAAAAGAGGGGATCAGGGACATGGAGCTTGGTCTTCAGAATGAAAGTTCACCGGAAAAACAGCGCGTCGGTGCGCTGCTTACAAGACCGTTTCACAACTGACTCAGTCATACATGAATCTTCCGGGATTACTCTGCTCAAAAGCATGCACCTGAAGCCTTGATGCGGCAAGTATTTCTTCGAGCGAACGCCCGGACAGCACCATTTTCCGGAAAAGCGGGCTCCCTGCAAGCTTGTCGAAAAATTCGCCTCTGGTGCTCAGGTCAAAAAGTTCCGGATACAGCTTCTGCAAAACAAGCATAATAGCCACGCCGGTTCTGAACGGCTCGAAAACAATGCGATCCGTAACGGTCAACTGAACTCCGCTGCATTGCAATCCTTTAAACTTGCTCGACGAGGGGATAAACCGCACCGCCTTAAACGAAACGCCGGGCAGCCTGAAAGCATCAAGCTCTTTTTTCAGAAAACCTGCATTGATGAACGGAGCGCCGAACTGCTTGAACGGAAGTGCTGTTCCCCGTCCTTCACTGACGTTTGTTGCCTCGAGAAAAACCGTTGCCGGATAAACAAGTACGGTTTCAAGATCACGAATATTCGGAGACGGAGGGATAAATCGTGTTGTGGAATATTCGTCGGGAAAGCGGTGAGGGTTGTACCCCTTCATCCTGACAACCTCCAGGTCGAGACCCGGATAATACCGCTCCTTGAGAAAACGGGCGATCTCTCCTGTTGTCATTGCATGAATAAACGGAACAGGAACCATGCCGACAAAGGACATATAGTCAGGATCAAGCATAAAACCGTCAGCAGGCACAGGGGCCAGGGGGTTCGGACGATCGAGAACCATGAAAGAGACACCTGCTTCATTGCAGGCCTCCATGGCATAGCACATGGTTGAAATATAGGTGTAACAGCGAGCCCCGATATCCTGAAGATCAAAAAGGAGAACGTCGACAGTCTCAAGCAGCTTCTTCCCGGGCTTTTTGCGGGAACCGTACAGTGAATAAATTTTCAGATCGTCTGTAAGCAAGCTGTCCTTTACTATCTTCCCGGCCCCGGCACTGGCACTGAAACCGTGCTCGGGCGACATCAGAAACCTGAGCTCGATACGATTCCGCAGCAACATCATGTATCCAGGCTCTCCGGAAACACCTACTCCTGCAGTATTGGTTATCAGGCCCACCTTTTTGTTTTCAAGGCTCCTGAAACCTGAACGTTCAAGCACATCGACACCGTAAAGGAAATCTGCAGCGCGTAGTGCAAACAGGGGGGCAAGAAGATCAACGAAGAGTATACATAAAACAACCGGCAGAATATGGCGCTTCAACATGAAATGACAATCGTTTTATATGCTTCAGCAGGGAAAGGCCATCGCCTCCGAGTGAACATGCTATGCCTCACATAAAGGAAAAACCATATTATATCACACAAGACCTGAAAAAATAATGGCCAGTGAAACAATTATAGCAATAATGTCAAGTGCGAGATATATTTTTGCTTTCCTGCCCGGTGTAAACAAATTATGCAAAAGCATAAGCGAGGCATACACCAGCCAAGCCGATACCAGGTAGTAGAACATGGGGGATGTAGAGATATTAACTACCGATCTTACATGATATCATACGGTCATTAAACCTGTTATGATTGCGCTTCGGCCTATCGCATATGATTGAAAAAAACTAATGCATAATCCGGAAATCAACAAAACTTGCTGAATATATATACAACTTTTCTTCCAATTAACCATTTAATACTTTTTCCAACCACATTACCTCAACACACATCGAGAAGTCGAAACAGGCATTTTGACCAATAAAAAAGCCGCGCAACTTGGCGCGGCCCTATGTTTTGTGGTGGGGACAGGACTTGAACCTGCAACCTTCGGGTTATGAGCCCGACGAGCTACCAATTGCTCCACCCCACGATGTTGTAGTGCTTGAATGTACTAAAAATACAAGTTCAGGCAAAATATTATTGAACATTTTTTCCATTTACCCCTGATCCGCTCACTTCAACAAGATTAAGCATGCCGTCGTTCCCTTCGACAGCAAGAATCATTCCCTGTGAAAGTTCGCCCCTGATCTTTCTCTCAGCAAGATTCGCCACCAGTATAACATTTTTGCCTATGATTGAATCGGGCGAATATGATTGCGCAATACCCGCAAGCACCTGGCGGCTTTCGGATCCGACTTTCAGACGCAGTTTGAGAAGTTTGTCCGTTTTTTTGACCTTCTCACATGCAATAACGGTGGCCACACGCAGATCGACTTTGAGAAAATCATCGAAACTGATCTCAGGCCTGACCTCTGTTTCCTCATTCGCTTCCTCCTCCTCTTTTCTCTTGACCTCTTCAAGCAGGCGTTCGATCTTTTCGAGTTCAGGAGCAATATCCCCGTCTTCAATCTTTGCAAACAGAATCTCGGATTTCCTGCACAGTTTATGGCCTTTATGCAATTGCGGGAATCTGGCCATATTCCAGCTAACCGTTCCATTCTTTATTGCATCATCAAGAGACTCCTCAAAACCCAGCATGGCGTAAATTCTGTTCGAGGTATGGGGAATAACCGGATACCAGGCAAGCGCAAGTGTATAACAAAGGTTGACCGAAAGTGCCACGGCTCGCGCAGCAGCCTGCCTGTCGGTTTTCAGCACCTTCCAGGGCTCTGACTCCGTAAGAAAACGGTTTGCGGAACGAGCGATCTGCATGGTGAGCGCCGCAGCCTCCCTGAAATGAAACTGCTCGTATGCCTGATCGAGTTTTTCAAAACTTGCAGTCCAGTCAATACCCGGAGCAGCCCAGTCCTCTTCCGTACACTCGTAAGGTATCTCCCCTTCGAATTTTGCATTGGTAAAATCAACAGAACGCTTTATGAAATTACCGAGTGTATCGGCAAGCTCACCGTTTGTCCTGTTCTGAAAATCAAACCAACTGAAATCACTGTCCTTGTTCTCAGGATAATTCGCTGCAATAGAATAACGCAGAGTATCCGCGGGAAACTTGTCCAGAAATTCACCCACGTATACTGCGTAGTTTCTGGATTTTGAGAATTTGCGTCCTTCGAAATTCATAAATTCGGATGCCGGAACATTATCGGCAAGCGAATATATGCCACTCGTTCTCCCTTCATTCCACGCCATAAGAATAGCGGGAAACATAAGGGTATGGAAAACAACATTATCCTTGCCGATAAAATTAATAATACGGCAATCGGAACTTTGCCAGTATTCACGCCAGAGATCAGGCGCACCCTGTTTTTCCGCCCACTCCCGGGTAAAGGATATGTACCCGAGAACTGCATCAAACCAGACATAGAGCACCTTGCCCTTCGCTTCGTCACCTTCAACCGGAACAGGAATACCCCAGTGCAGATCTCTTGTAATAGCACGGTCGTTCAACCCCTGTTTCAGCCATGTCCCGGTGTAGTTCAGAACGTTTGCACGCCAGTCCCCGACATGACTGTCGACATAGTTCTCCAGCCGATCCTGAAATCTGCCGAGCGGAAAGTACCAGTGAAGCGTTTCACGCAGCTCAGGAGACTCATCCGAGAGTTTACTCTTCGGGTTTATGAGTTCACGAGGACTAAGATGGGTGCCGCACGCCTCACACTGGTCGCCGTTAGCCTCAGGGTAATTGCACACCGGACATGTTCCTGTCACATACCGGTCTGAAAGAAACCTCTTTGTTTCAGGATCAAAAAAGTGGCTCTCTTTTTTCTTGACGAAGATACCCTTGCCATTGATATCACGAAAAAACTCCTGTGCCGTATCGAAATGAACCTTTGAAGACGTTCTGCCGTAATAATCGAATGATATGCCGCACCGCTCAAATGCATCCATATTCTGACGATGGTACCGGTCAACCACATCCCGTGGCGTAATGCCTTCCCTGTCGGCAGTGATGGTAATGGGAACCCCATGTTCGTCCGACCCGCCGACATGAATGATGTTCTCACCCTTCATTCGCTTGAAACGCACATAAATATCAGCCGGAAGATAAACACCGGCAAGATGCCCGAGATGCACGGGGCCATTTGCATACGGAAGAGCTGTTGTAACGAGAGTTCTTGAAAAGTTGCTGTTCATGCGAAAGGAAAATATAACTTAAGTTCGGGGCTCACTTCTTGACAAACATCGCTTTAAACTCCTGTAGCGACAGGTTGACTTCTTTTCCATCCGCCGGATAGCGAAGACACAGCTCTTTTCTGACGGGGTCTATGCTTTCAATGATCGCCGTGCCATCTGCAGTGGCTACTTTGCTGCCGATTGGAGGGTAGGTATCCTGCCGGGAGTTTTTCGAACACTTTTCGTGCTTCGAATAACCCAGACAACACTTCAGGCGGTTGCACTGACCGATAACATTATAGGAATGATTCTCTCCATGAGAATACTCAGATGCGTGCTGTTTTTCAGCAAAAGGGTTGGCATGAATTTTCTGTATCCAGCTGGAGCAGCATAAGACACAGCCACATGCGCCGAAACTGTTTGCTCTCCTGGCCTCCTCTCTGGTTGTAATCTGGACCATCTGTATCCTCGCCTTGAATTCACTGGCGAGGTCCCTTACAAGAGCCCGAAAATCCACCCTGTGTGTTGCCGTATAAAACACCGTTACCTTCTGCTGATCCAGACGCAGTTCCACATCGACCAGCTTCATATCCAGTCTATGCTCCTTAATCTTCACGAAGCATGTTTCACGAATCTTCGGTTCCCTCTCCCGCACCGCACGGAGTTCCTCGACATCACTTTCATTAGCAAACCGCAGTATTGTCCCCAGCCCCTCCGCTTTTTCATCGAGCCCTTTCAATTTCATCTTCTTGGCTGCTATGAGCCCTGCGGAGTACACAACCCCGTAATCATAACCACCGTCGGCTTCGACTATAACAGCTTTTCCAATTTCCGGAGCTTCACCTGTAGAATTCTCATAAAATTCCCGGTGACTGCATTTCAGTTCAACTTCACATATGCTTGTACCCTCTCCATTGTCACCGTAAAGCTGCTCCATTTCCCGGTGCAGCATCCGCAAAAGCTGCAACCGCACCTTGGCATTTTCACCTAATGTACAACTGCATATAACATTACTCATGGCGATACATCGTTTAACCGGGCTGTGCCTCTCCCCACATCCCACATTAATACAGCTCAATAGCTTGACTGCTCAATTCCAGCAGTCACTGTTCCTCAGTCATTATCCATTATTCTTCTCTCTCCTTCTCATCCCGAAAACTCCCCTTAATCTCTCAACCCTCCTGTTTATCGACTCGGTACCCCTGACAACAGTATGAAAATCAGCCAGGTCGCGTAACACTATTTTGTCCTTCAACCACGCAAGATGTTCGACGGTTTGATCCTGCATATGGCTTGTCAGCGCCTTATGACCGGAAAAACCGGCGTCGCCGATACGCTCGGGCGCCCTGAATGACAGGAACAGATCGGGCCTCTGTTCATCAAGATATTCAATCCGGCTGACAACTGAAACCAGATATATTCCTTTGGTTTGCCGGAGCACACGTGAAACTATGGAAGCTGTTCCGTTGAAAAATCTGACAGGCCGTTTGTCCACATGCTCGATCACTCCCTGGGGAAACACCCATAAAGCGTTCTGTTCACTGCTTTTCTCCGTGAGACACGCAGCTGCATAATCGAGAGTTCGAACTGCACTTCTGGGTTGGGAACGGTCGATGGAAAAAGCGCCAAGGCGGGTAAAAAAACGATGCTTGACAAGTTGCCGGTATTCGATGATGATATAGAGGTTCTGTCTGAAATACTCTTCAGTGCACAACTGTGACCAGAACCCGTCCCACCAGTAAGCGTGGTTGCAGTAGAAGATCACAGGATACCGAAACTCCATGGCAAGGGCTTCCGGGTGAATCGAAACCCTTACCGCATGAAAATGTTTCCTGAATTGCCGTCGGGAATACCAACCGAACCACTGGGTGTAGGCTCTGCTTCGACGGACTGTTAACATAAGGGGCAGTTCTATTATTTTATTTCTGTCTTTCGGGAAACCATCAGGAAAACGCTTTCCCGATCCTCCCTACAGCCTCTTCCAGCTCACTGATTGAAGCGGCATAGGATAACCTGAGATTTTCAGGGGCACCGAAAGCTTCACCCGGCACTGTAGCGACATAATGATCTACAAGAAGATACTCGGCAATATCCGTCGAGCTTTTCATCTCTTTGCCGTTATATGTTTTTCCCAGCAAACCACTGATGGACGGGAAAATGTAGAATGCACCATCAGGCAACGTCGTGTTTATACCGGGAATTTCATTGAGCGCCTTGTACATATAGTCCCGGCGTTTTGCAAACTCCTCTCTGCGCTCTTCGATAATCTGCTGATCACCGGTAAGAGCTGCAACCGCAGCCATCTGGGCAATGGAGTTGGCATTGGATGTGGTCTGGGACTGTATTTTCCCGCAAGCACCGATCAGCCATTTAGGACCTGCAAGAAAACCGATACGCCAGCCTGTCATCGCATAGGTCTTTGACACCCCGTTGCTGACAATAACCCGATCACACATTTCTGGGATCCTTGCCGGTGAAAATGGCCTGGCATCGCCATAGACGATCTGGTCGTACATCTCATCGGAAACAACAAAAATCTCACGCTCTTCAAGAACCCTCATCAGTTCTTTGACCTCGTTTTCAGAATAGACAGCACCTGACGGATTGGACGGCGAGTTCAGAATAAGCACTTTCGTTCTTTCGGTAATCGCAGCCTCGAGCTGTTCCGGCTTCATTTTGTAACCGGATTCGAGCGTTGTCGGAACAATAACCGGCTCAGCTCCGGAAAGCCGGACCATCTCAGGAAAACTCACCCAGAAAGGAGCGGGAATGATAACCTCATCACCCTCCTCACATAATGCAAGAAGAGTATTTGCCAGGGTCTGTTTCCCCCCGTTGCTGATAATAATCTGGTCCGGTGTAAACTCGAGACCGTTATCCCGTTTGAACTTTTCAACAACAGCTTTTTTGAGTTCGGGGATACCGGCATTGGCCGTATAACGGGTAAATCCCTTCCTGATAGCATCGATACCCGCCTCTGCGACAAAGTCAGGAGTAGGAAAATCAGGCTCACCGGCCGACAGGCTGACAATATCCTTGCCCTCGGCTTTCATTTGTTTTGCAAGCCCTGTTATTTTCATGGTTTGCGACTCCTGCATGCTGAGGACCCGCCTGGTAAGGTATTTTTCTCCGGGACTCTTGTTTGTACTCATGGCGTTTCAGTGTTTTACATTAGCATTTATTGAGCTTTCTGCTCTTCAAACTTCTTCTTCAACATCTCCAGAACATAGGGATGGACAAATTTACTGACATCTCCGCCGAGCAGGGCAACTTCCCTGATGATCGATGATGCCACATAGGTATATTTAACATTGGGCATAAGAAAAACAGTGGTTACTTCGGGATTCAGATGCCTGTTTAGAAGCGACATTTGAAATTCATACTCAAAATCCTTCACCTGACGTACACCGCGGATTATGGCTGTAGCACCGGCGGTGCGAGCATATTCCGCCAGAAGACCACCATGCAGCACTTCAACCCGGATTCCAGCAAAAGATTCCGTAATAGTTTCGATCATGTCACAGCGTTCTTTAACGGAAAAAAGTGTCTTTTTCTTGCTGTTATCCGCGATAACAACGATAACCTGCTCAAAAATCGTAAGTGCCCGCTCAAGAACATCCAAATGGCCATTTGTAAACGGGTCGAATGTACCAGGATAAATTGCAAGCTGCTTCATACTGTGTCCTCCGGCGTATGTCTGACCGATCGTCTGTTCAAACGATCAGCTCAGGAAAAAAATGAAACTCTCGTCATTCCGTAATCTTTATGAAAAGCATACTGCGGTACATTTTCAAAACCGTAACGGTTGCTGTGTTCAATAAGCAGCATACCGTTTTCCGCAAGCAGCCCGCTGCTGAAAATTTCCCGAATCAGGCCCTTGTAGTCCCGCCAGTTGTATGGTGGATCACAAAAGACAAGATCATAGACATTTTTTTCGGTTTTAATAAACCGGGCTACACCTTTCTTTACAATTCTTACCCGGGATGATACCCCCAGTTCAGCCGCCGTCTGCCGCAATGATTTCAAAGACCGGACGTTGCTGTCGACAAAACAAACCTCTGCAGCTCCCCGGCTCAAAGCCTCGTAACCAAGCGAACCAAAACCGGCAAAAAGATCAAGGATCCTTGTTCCGGCAAGATCCATCCGCACGGAAAGTATATCGAACAGAGATTTTTTTACCCTGCTGCTGCAGGGACGGATAGAACCGGTTGTGCTACGCTGCAGTTTTTTCCCCTTGTATCTGCCTGATTGTATCTGCACTCTTTCAGCTAAAAATCACCGAAAGACGTTTCACCGAGTACCTCAAGAGCCTGTTCGCACTGCTCGGGAGAAGGAGGCTTTCCATGCCAGTTGGTATTGTCCGGCATTGTTCCCTCGAAAAACGGCACCCCTTTACCCATAACCGTAACTGCGAGAATAACCGACGGCTTTGTCCTCTCCTTTATCGACAGGATCTTTTCCGTCACGGCGACAATATCTTCCATATCGTTGCCGTCACACTGATACACCTCCCAGCCGAATGAGCGCCATTTTTCAGCAAAAGGCTCAATATTCATGACGTCACTGACCTCGCCGTCAATTTGCTGGTTGTTGTAATCAACGATGCCGACAAGGTTACCAAGTCCGTAATGCGCCGCACTCATCGCAGCTTCCCATATTTGCCCTTCCTGACACTCACCATCGCCCATAAGACAGAAAACATCCCCGGAACACCCGTCCAGACGTTTTCCAAGAGCCGCACCCACTGCGGCAGAAAGTCCTTGCCCGAGAGAACCGGATGCCATGTGTATTCCCGGCAACCCTGCCTCTGAAGCAGGATGTCCCTGCAGATAACTGTTTATCTGGCGCAACGAGTAAAGCTCTTTAAGCTGAAAATAGCCGCTTCGTGCAAGTACACTGTACCATACCGGAACAATATGGCCGTTGGAAAGAAAAAGCATATCCCGGTCTGCAGTTCCCCTGAAATCGTGCGGATCATGACGCATGACTTTGAAGTACAAAGCGGTAAACACATCGGCCATGCCCAGTGAACCACCCGTGTGCCCCGATGATGCCCTGGTGAGCATGCGCACGACATCGCGCCGCACCTGACAGGCCATCTCCTTCAATTCCCCTATGGATTCCAGCGCAACGGTTTTTCCTTTTTTGTCCTCAGGATAAGGCTTTATATCTTTTGCCATTACTTGTAATTCCGTAATTCTTGAATAGTTATGGTATTATAATGCAGAATGTAAAGGTAATTGCAAAGGCATAAAATTCCAACAAGCTATCCACCCTCTCTTTTTCTCCGTTCTCTCACATATCTGAAGAGCGCAACAAACACAATCAGAAAAAAAACCAGAGAAAGAGGAGTGCTGTACAATGCCATGTATGCCCCGATTTCCTGCCAGTTTTCACCCAGGAAATACCCTCCACTGAGCAACAGCATATACCAGACAAGTGAACTTGCAAAAGCCGCAGCAAAAACACCGGCAACATTGAGATGCATGAAACCCGCCATTACCGATATGATAGCACGGGAACCGAAAAGAAACCTGTTTATCAGAACTGCAAAATAGCCGTGCGAGGAAAACCGCAGGCGAGCCGCTTCCATCAGGTCGGGCGGAAACATCCTGTGAACAGCTCTTACCAGGCCATGCCTGACCATGCTTTCTCCCCGGGCATAGATTTTGAGTCCGACTTTCCGGCTCAGGAGAAACATGAGCATGAAACCCAGCGTTGACCCGGCAGATGCAAATGTTACCGAGCAACCGAAATCGATATCACTGGAGAACGTCAGATAACCGATAAACGCAACGGGGACATCACCCGGAACAGGCGGCACAACGTTCTCCAGAAAAGAGATGAAAAACAGGAAAAGATATATCGCAACAGGATCTGCAGACCGCAGATATTCTACAATACTTTCAAGCATCTGTTCCAGCGGCTCATGACCGCGAGCTATTGCAGGTCAAGCACCCTTTTTTCAACCTCCGAATAGGCGTCTTCCACCCCCCCGAGATCAAAACGGAAACGGTCCTTGTCCATCTTTTCTCCTGTATCCAGGTCCCAGAAACGGCAGGTATCAGGACTTATCTCGTCGCCGAGAAGAATCTCGCCTTTATGTCTGCCGAACTCGAGCTTGAAATCAACAAGATTGAGCTTGCGGTCTGCAAAAAAGCTTTTCATAAGCGTATTGATTTTCGCAGCCTGCTCCTTGAGCGTGTCAAGTTCTTCATAGGTCGCCAGACCGAGTGCAACAGCATGACTTTCGTTCATCAAAGGATCATCGAGATCGTCATCCTTGAGATACAGCTCGATAATAGGATGTTCAAGCTTGGTTCCTTCCTGAAAACCGTAGCGCTTTACCAGCGAACCCGCCGCGACATTTCTTGCTACAACTTCTACCTTGATAATCTCAAGATACTTGCAGAGCATGTCCCTGTCGGAAAGTTTTTCGACAAAATGGTTCGCCACCCCGTTACCGGTGAGATAGGTAAAAAGTTTGCAGGAAATTGCATTGTTCACAATCCCCTTGTTGCTGATCGTACCTTTTTTCTTGTTATTGAAAGCAGTGGCGTCATCTTTGAACTCCTGAATAACAAGATCATTATTATCGGTCAGAAAAACTTTCTTTGCTTTTCCTTCGTGAAGAAGCTGTGTTTTATTCATGATGTAGTTATATGATTTATGTTATAAAATAATCTTTACCCCGCCGGCCATGAAAACACCCAATATCTACCTGTCACTGATCATAACCGTGTCAATACTCGGATCGCTGCCGATCCTTGAAAAGATAACGCTGGCAAAGATGAATGTCACGCAGATGATTTTTTACAGAAGCCTGTCTCAAACAATCATCCTCGGCATTGTTGTATGGTTCGGGACCACATCACTCTCAGCTGGCATCCCGATAAAATATACAGTATACGCACTTCTGCAGGGAGTTGCTATTACCGTCATGCTTTTCTTCTATCTGTCGGCAATCAAAACAACCGATGTATCCTTTGTAAACCCGGTTATTGCCGCATCTCCTCTCATAACCTATACACTGGCTGTTGTTATTCTCAACGAGCCGCTCAATTTTGTAAGGCTGTCAGGAGTAATTCTCGTTGTAGGAGGTATAATACTGATTCTTTACAGCAAACAAGCAACACCATAAAAAACAGTGCTTATCGATGCCTATCCTTTTTCTTCATCGTTTGCCCGCTGAACGGCTCCACGGAGAACAATATTCACCTGATCATCCGTCAGCCCTTTTTCCATCAGAAAATTCATAAACCGAAACACTCCGAGATCGGAAAGCATCGCCTTCGGCTGGTCCTCTTCACGCAGTCCCCTTGATCTGCAGTGCTCTTCAGCCGTATCAATCCAGTTTGCGATAAACTGCTCCGACTTGCCGTCATTGCTGAAATAGTCGGTGACAATACGCACAACATCAGGTCGGGACGGCTCCGGATTCTCGCTGAATATCTGCTGCATCTCCCGCGATATGTTCGCCAGAACGTCTACAGCCTCCCTGTCAAGCGCCTCTTCGAGAATATCCTTTGCCTTCTCTTTAACATCGAACTTTTTAGCCATACTGCCGTTGATCGTTGGATGTTTATGCTTCGGGTAGTTAAAAATTCCGAGATAAGTTACATATCATTCTTGTAAAGAAAAAAAAATTGTGATTTCCGGCAATGCGAAAGGCCGCCTCATAGCCAATATCCCCGGCGGCGCACCTCCCATCCATAGTAACAATGCGACTGACAACCGGCCTCATATACACTGTAATCCTTGCATCGCTCTCCCTTTCACTCCCGAGGGAAAAAGTTCATGCTGATAACAGCACGCTCACCATGATGTGGTGGAACGTCGAGAATCTGTTTGACACCCGTGACGATCCTGCAACCGAGGACAGCGAATTCACACCGGAGGGAAGGAAACGGTGGACCGAAAAAAAGCTTCTCTTGAAACACATGCGACTCTCCCACATTATCAAGGTTGTCCGTCTGAAAACCGGCTCATATCCCGGCATTCTTGTTCTCGGCGAGGTTGAAAACAGGGAGGTCTTCAACAAGCTGCTCTCCTTTCTGCCGGACAACGCTTACAAAACAGCATATCATGCCTCGAACGATCCGAGAGGCATAGATATCGCGCTTGCGTATGACTCAACAAGTATCACCCTCAAGAACAGCATCTCAAAAAGGATCGATCTCAAGGGCAAAAACACAAGGGACATTACCCTCTACAGTTTTTCAGCAAAGGACTCCGCATTCTTTCTTCTGGTAAACCACTGGCCATCCAGAGCACTCGGCAAAGCATGGTCTGAACCGCACAGACTGTTTGCCGCCAAAGCCGCAAAGTCAATTATCGACAGCTTGAAACTTCAGAGCAACCATGCAGATATCATTGTCATGGGTGACTTCAACGACGAGCCTCATGACACATCGATACGCCAAATACTGAACGCAACGACCGACAAAAAAGAGTTCATGAAAAGCCCGAAGGACAAGCTTTTCAACTGCTGGAGCGAAACCGATGACAAAGGGAGTTGCTTTTTCATGGGGAGATGGCTGAAATTCGACCAGATCATGGTTTCACATGGACTTTTCGATAACAAAAGCCTTTCCATGGCGGACAACGCTTTCTCCTGTTTTTCCATCCCGCATATGCATGCCGGGAATAACGGACGTCCCTACGCGACCTACAAAGGCCCAAAATATCTGGGCGGATATTCGGACCATTTCCCGATACTCTTCCATGCTGAAATACGGTAATGGTACTCCATCAAATAATTCCTCGATGAGAGCGATCCTTTTTTGAAGAACTCAAGAGAAGTTGTAAATTCTCCCTCGTTATGATCTTTAAGATTGTACTCAACATACACTCCGTCACTTTCTTTCACGGGTACACGTAACTAACCTGTGATAGCTTGCCGACAAGCCTGAACGATGTTCAGCGACACATTTTCACGGTTGCTTCTCAACTCACGCAATTCTAACGCACAAAAAAATGGACAACCAATTAATTCTTTATGCAGTACCCCTCTCCGGTGTCATTGCATTGCTGTACGCTTTATTCAAGGCCGGGTGGGTTTCAAAACAGGACTCCGGAACCGAAGAGATGGCAACTATTGCGGGACACATCGCTGACGGTGCGGTTGCATTCCTTAAACGTGAGTACAAGGTATTGGCCATCTTTGTTATCTCCGTAGCTATTCTTCTGGGTTTTGCCAACAGCGGCAGGGCGGATTCTTCTCCGATCATCTCCGTAAGTTTCATCGTTGGTGCAATTTGCTCGGCACTTGCAGGCTTTTTCGGCATGAAAGTAGCCACCAAAGCAAATGTCAGAACAACACATGCCGCCCGTGAAGGCTTATCAAAAGCTCTGAATGTAGCGTTTTCCGGGGGTCTCGTCATGGGACTTTCAGTTGTAGGCCTGGGTATAGTCGGACTTTCAACGCTGTTTATCATTTACAATAACCAGTTTTCCGAAATCAATCAGGTTATCAACCTCATTTCAGGCTTTTCCCTTGGGGCTTCATCAATCGCTCTTTTCGCGCGTGTCGGTGGCGGTATCTACACCAAAGCTGCCGACGTCGGTGCCGACCTGGCCGGAAAGGTTTACGAGGGAATACCGGAAGATGACCCGCGAAATCCCGCCACTATTGCCGACAATGTCGGTGATAACGTCGGCGACGTTGCCGGAATGGGCGCGGACCTTTTTGAAAGTTACGTCGGCTCGATCATAGGAACCATGGTTCTCGGAGCTGCGTTTGTTCCCGTGTTCGACGCCATGGGAATCTCAACCATAGCGGCTGTGATACTGCCGCTTGTCATAGCGGCAGCAGGCATTATCGTCTCGATTGTCGGATCGTTTTTCGTAAAAGTTAAAGAAGGCGGCAACCCCCAGACAGGACTTAATACCGGCGAATTCGGTGCTTCCCTCATCATGGCCGTGCTGAGCTATTTCATTATCACAAACATCCTGCCGTCGAACTGGGTTGCGGGCGGCTTTACCTATACCTCTCTCAATGTCTTTTTCGCAGTCCTGACAGGGCTTGCCGCGGGCGTGCTGATCGGTCTCATCACCGAATACTACTGTTCGACCCACAACAAGCCCGTTGTGGGGATAGCCTACCAGAGTGTCACCGGCGCTGCAACAAATATCATTGCAGGCCTGGGTACAGGCATGATGTCAACCGGTCTTCCGATAATCGTTCTTTCCATCGCCATTATCGCCTCGCATTACTTTGCAGGCCTCTACGGTATAGCCATCGCCGCGCTTGGCATGCTTTCGGTTACCGGCATACAGCTTGCTGTTGATGCTTACGGCCCGATATCCGACAATGCAGGCGGTATAGCTGAAATGTCCGGGCTCCCTCCGGAAGTGCGTGAAAGAACGGATAAGCTGGACGCTGTCGGCAACACAACCGCCGCCATCGGAAAAGGTTTCGCCATCGGTAGTGCCGCCCTTACCGCACTTGCACTCTTTGCCGCTTTCCGTCAGCAGGCAGGCGTTGAATCAATTGACATATCACAACCGGTGATCATGGCAGGCCTGCTTCTCGGAGCCATGCTCCCCTTTGTTTTCAGTGCGCTTGCAATGGGCGCTGTAGGCCGGGCTGCGCGGGACATGATCACGGAAGTCGGACGGCAGTTTAACGAAATTGCCGGGCTGAGAGAAGGAACAACTCCTGCTGAATTCGCTCACTGTGTAGATATTTCAACAAAAGCAGCCATCCGGGAGATGATCCTTCCGGGGACGCTCGGAGTTCTTGTCCCGGTCGTCGTCGGGTTCGTCTCAAAGGACATGCTTGGCGGTCTGTTGGCAGGTGTAACCTCCTCGGGTGTACTGCTTGCGATTTTCCAGTCAAACGCCGGAGGAGCCTGGGATAACGCGAAAAAACGTATTGAAGGAGGCATCGAGTTCGACGGCACTACCTACGGCAAGGGAACAGAAGCACATAAAGCAGCTGTAGTCGGCGATACCGTAGGCGATCCTTTCAAGGACACCAGCGGCCCGAGCCTCAATATTCTGATGAAACTTATTGCTGTAGTGGCGCTTGTCATCGCACCTCTTATTTAGAAAACCTCTATTTACTTGTTGCGCGTCATGATGACAATTAATAGAGATTCTCTTTAGTAGTGACGAGTGACAAGTTGCGAGCGAGGCCCCGGATCTTCGGGGCCTTTTTATTTATGACATTTTTTAACATCTTATCAGCCATCAAGCTATCCAGCTCTCAAGCCATCCAGCAAATATCATGAAACTCATCGCCGGCCTGGGGAACCCCGAAAAAAGGCATGAAAACACACGGCACAACATTGGATTCGAGGTTATTGATGAAATAGCCCGGATTTTTCAAGCAGGTTTAACGACAGGAAAGAGAAATTTTCATTACGCCAAGATCTCCCACCGGGGTGAACCGGTCATCATACTCAAGCCGATGACCTACATGAACCTTTCAGGCCATGCAGTGGTTGCTGCAATGAACTTTTATAAAATCGGTATCGAAAACATCCTCATCGTCTGCGACGACCTCAATATACCTCTTGGATCAATCCGGCTGCGGTCAAAAGGCTCTGCCGGTGGTCAGAACGGGCTGAAACACATCATACAAAGCCTTGGAAGAGAAGACTTCGCCCGCCTGCGTATAGGCATAGGCAGGGATCTCCCTTTTGGGTCCCTTTCATCGTTTGTTCTGGGAAAGTTCAGTGAAGAAGAGCGAAAAACCGCAGACAGTATAATTCCCGAGTGTGCCGACGCCGCACTTGATTTCGTTATAAACGGCATCGAACATGCCATGAGTCACTTTAACAGGAAAAGCACCTAACCTGCACTTGCCGGCATCATGGTCGGGTAGATCGTGTTACGCTGCATGAAGGATATTGCTTTAGCGTTAAAATCTTTCGGCTGGTCGATGTTGCACACATGACCTGAGTTACTTATCACCTCAAGGTAAGAGTTAGTGTGCCTCTGCACGATATACTCGACTGCCGGAAGAAACATGTAGTCCTCGTCGCCGGTCAGGTACAACGTCGGAATGCCGGTATCTTTTTCCTCAAAATATTTCAGAAGCGGGTTCAGTTCATAGGTCAGCTTGAACCACCGCATAAACTCCTTCTGCGCAACTTTTTTCGCTTCACTCACAAACAGGAGGCGTGATTTTTTATGCCTTGCCCTGGGCATGATTATCCAGGCGAAAAAGCCGTACAACCACATATACGGAATAAAACGCTTGACCGTGTTCCCCAATCCCACCAGAAACCTTGCTCTGACGTTCAGGCGTATGATTGCACCACCCATAACCATCGAGCATACCCTGTCAGGAACAAGTTCGCTGATCTGACGGATAAGTATGGTTCCGAGTGAAATACCGATAAAATGTGCCTTTTGAATTTCCAGGTGATCAAGCACCTCGATAATATCAAGGGTGATATCCTCAAAGCTGTACGCCCTTTTATGAGAAAGCGGTAATCCTTTTGACTTGCCATGCCCTCTCAGGTCCACCATCAATACATTGAAATGCTTCTTGAATTCCTTGATCTGAAGAAACCATATCGAAGAACTTCCCCCAGCCCCGTGAACAAATACTACCCAAGGAGCCTTTTCAGAAAGCTCATAGATTCTGTAATGAAGCATAACACCAAAAGCTTTGAGATTTTCCAGACACGTTGTTTTTATTGATTTGTAAAGGTTTTCACCATTTCATACAAAGCGATTCCCGCTGCTACAGAAACGTTCAAGGAATGCTTTGTGCCATATTGAGGAATCTCAAAAACGTGATCACAGAGTCGCAGCACATCACCGTCTATACCGTCAACTTCATTACCGAGAATGAGGCAGAGCGGAAAATCTTCCTCTCGTATATCATTATACGGCCTGCTGTTTTCGGCAATCTCAAGACCGCAGATGGTAACCCCTGAATCCTTGAGAGTCCCCAGAACATCTTCGGGATGAGCGTAGTACTCCCATTCCACACTCTCCTGAGCCCCAAGAGCGGTTTTATCGATCTCCTTTCTCGGAGGAGTCGCAGTATAACCCGTAATGATAACTTTTTCAATCCCGGCAGCGTCAGCGGTACGAAATACAGAACCCACGTTGTACATGCTACGTATATTATGCAGTAAAACAGTAACCGGATACTTGTCTTTCTCGATGTATTCTTCAACACTTAAACGGGACATTTCGTCACCCCGTAACTTATTGAAATTTCTCATCATTGAAGCATCCGCAGTTTTTCAAGCAGAAGATCATTTTCCTCTTTCAACCCTATGTTGAATCGAAGACAGTTTTCCATGAGAGGATAACCTGAGACGTTTCGTACAAGAATACCTTCCCGAGCAAGAAATGAAAACATTTTTTTGGCATCTGAGACCTTTATAATAACAAAGTTTGCATCACTTTCGAACACCCGGACTTCTTTCACTTTTTTCAGCGCTTCAGACATGCGTACACGTTCTTTCAGGATATAGTCCACCGCCTCCTGGACGAGGTAGTAGTTATCCAGTACACGGATGAGAGTAATTTCGGCCAAACGGCTTGAAGTAAACGGTATTTTCGGCTTCGTTATTTCAGCCATAAGAGAAGGGTTGGTAATCGCGAAGCCAATCCGCATACCGGCAAGTGCCAGAGCTTTCGACATGGTCCGCAAAACAATCAGGTTGGGTTGTTCTTCAATCAGTTGAAGCGCAGACTCTTCTCTGGAAAATTCAACATAGGCTTCGTCAACCAGCACGATCGCCTCCACTTCATTTGCAATCAAGCGGATTTCTTCAAGCGACAACGACTTGCTTGTCGGGTTATTCGGCGTCGAAAGAACTATAAAACCTGCCTTTTCCTTTTTTGCCTTGCGAATAATTTCCGGAACGTCGAAACCAAGATCCTCGTGCATCGTGACGGCAACAATCTCTGCCTGAAGCAAGATGGCAAGTTTTTCATAAAGGGAAAACGACGGCTCCGGTATCAACACTTTGCTGCCACTGGAAGCACATGCCAGAAAAACTGTATACAGCATTTCGTTGGAACCGTTGCTCATCATTACCGACTCAGAGGAAACACCCACAAAATCCGCATAGGCCTGTATGCCCCTGAATGGAAGAATGTCAGGATAGCGGTTCCATGCCTCATGTTTGAATTCATCCAGTATGGCTTCTTTCATCCATAAAGGAAGGTCAAAAGGACTCTCATTCTGGTTCAGCTTTATCTCCGCCTGCTGCCCTCCTTCCACCCTGTAGGCCCCTATATGCTGCAACGACGGATTTAACAGTTGGATAAAATCTTTTTCTGTCATGTCCTGAGAAATTAATGTCGCTTATAACCAGTTAAAATACTGTTTTTTGTCCTGCCTCACGCTGTGAATATCTCTTTTTTGCTCAATCGGTGCAAAAAAGGTTGATTTATTGTTTTTTTTTCATAACTTAAAACAAGACGAAAATAATCCTATTTAAGGAGGCAAACATGGTCCGGATAAACAAAACACCCTTGGATATACTTGATGATATATACAGCCTGGCATACTGGATGACAGGCAACGCACGCGCTTCAGATGAACTTGTAAACAGAACATACCTGAACGCTGATATGGATACTCAGGAAACCGATCTTCTGAAAACATTCAGAAGTTGTTATGTAGACAGCTACGGCCAGGCTGCCGAACTCGGCATGACGGAAAACCAAAACGGCACAGCAAAATCCGTTCTGCGGAATATCAGAGAAAGAGCGGCAGATGTCAAACTTTCTGTCCTGCTGTCGGAAATCTCGGGCCTGAAACATCAACAGATTTCCGAGATTATGGGCAAACCTGTCAAGACTATAAGATTCTGGTTGTTCTGGGGAAGAAAATTCCTTGTTAAAGACAGTTTGCTCAAGGCATCAGCCTGATATACGCCACTCCACACAAAGGCCGCTTCATCAGAAAAGCGGCCTTTTGTTTTATGCATACCTGCTTTATATTCTTAACATGTGAAAAACCATACCAATGTTTGCATGATACTTATTACCGGCGGAGCTGGGTTTATCGGTAGCGCAATGCTCTGGGAGCTCAACAGACATGGCATGGATAAGGTCATTATTGCCGATGACCTTGGCTCCACAACAACCGGAAAATGGAAAAACCTTTCCGGCCTCTCTTTCAGCGATTTCATCCATAAAGATAATCTTCTTTCCAGACTGGACGGCAATCAGCTTCCTGAAATAAGTGCGGTTGTTCATATGGGGGCAATAAGCGCAACGACGGAAACCGACGCCGACCTGTTGATGGCAAATAATTTCAACTACTCACAAAAACTCGCCCTGTTCTGCGTATCCCGCAATATTCGCTTCATCTACGCCTCCAGTGCCGCCACCTATGGCAGTGGCTGTAACGGTTACAACGATGAGGAAGAGAGCATGAAACAGCTCAGGCCACTTAACATGTACGGCTACTCCAAACAACTGTTCGACCTTTGGGCTTTAAGAACAGGAATTCTAAAAAAGTCTGCCGGACTGAAGTTCTTTAATGTGTTCGGCCCGAATGAGTACCATAAGGATGACATGAGCAGTGTTGTCTTCAAGGCCTTCCGCCAGATAAAGAAAAGCGGCAGCGTTCAGCTCTTTGAGTCTCATCGGGACGATTTTCGAGACGGAGAGCAGATGCGGGACTTCATATACATCAAAGATTGCACAACCATTATGCACTGGCTGCTTGAAAACCCTTCAATAAACGGAATATTCAATGTCGGAACGGGACAGGCCAGAAGTTTCAACGACCTTGTTGCGGCAACCTTTTCCGCACTTGACCTTGAACCGCAAATCCGTTACATCCCGATGCCTGAAACCCTGCGTGACAAATACCAGTATTTCACACAGGCAGACATGAGCAAGCTGAGGTCTTACGGCTATACCCGTCCCATGACCTCTCTTGAAGACGGTGTCAATGACTACGTAAGCAACTATCTCGACAGTCCGGTATCTCATTTCGATAATGACGCCGGGTAACAAACAAAACACAACCTTTTGCTGAAAGAAAAATCCATAGAATTTGAAGGCATCGAACCTGTTATTGTTTTCGGTCCACATGACTCCTGGCTCAAAAAGATCCGGCAGGAATTCCCGGAAGTACAGCTTACGGCAAGAGGAAACACTGTTTCGATAAAAGGGGAAGAAAGCGAGTTGAAAATGCTGGAACAGGTTTTCAGCGAAATGAGGTTTCTGGCCGATCAACATGGTGAAATCCAGGAAAACGATCTCAATACCCTCCTCAGTGTTGCATTCTCTCCCGCACCGTCACCTGAAACCACCCCTTCAGCGGACAACGACACAATCGTAACAACAAAAGATTACGCTGTAAAAGCAAAAACCAACGGACAGAGAAAAATGGTCACCGAAGCAAAACAAAACGACATTGTTTTTGCTATCGGTCCGGCAGGGACAGGCAAAACATATACCGCCGTCGCGATTGCCGTTGCAGCCTGGAAAGCAAAAAAAGTCAAAAGGATAGTTCTGGCACGACCTGCTGTCGAAGCCGGTGAAAGCCTGGGCTTTCTGCCGGGAGACCTTGCACAGAAAATAGACCCCTATCTCAGACCGCTCTACGACGCCCTTCAGGACATGCTCACGGCGGAAAAACTCAGGGCTCTTACGGAGCAGAGGATTATCGAGATCGTGCCGCTTGCGTATATGAGAGGGCGCACGCTCAATAATTCGTTTATCATACTCGATGAGGCACAGAATGCATCGAATAAACAGATGAAAATGTGCTTGACCAGACTCGGTCTCAATTCCAGGGCAATCATAACCGGCGATGTAACACAGATAGATCTCCCCCGTGAAATTGAATCGGGGCTTATGAACGCCAGAAACATCCTTCAGGACATCTCCGGCATAAGCTTCGTGTTTCTCGATAAATCAGACGTTGTCCGGCATCGGCTCGTCCGTGATATTATCAGCGCATACGAACAGGAAGAAGAGTAAGTACCTGCCGTTGAGGAACTATGTCAAAGTGCATGCTGTTATGCTTTTCATCGGCGTCTAAACCAAAAACCATCCGATCATGGCACATAGAATTACTGAAGAATGCACCTATTGTGCGGCTTGTGAGCCGGAATGCCCGGTAACCGCCATTACAGCCGGTGATGACATTTATATCATTGACGAAAGCGTCTGCATCGACTGTGAGGGATATTACGATGAGCCTGCCTGCGTAGCCGTTTGTCCGGTTGATTGCATATTCAAGGTCTAACAAACAGGTTTTGTCCAGAGAAAAAAAATCATATATTTATTTCCTGTTTTATCGATAGAGCTCTTTTTCAAACTAATTTTTCTTGTAACTCTTAAGAGAGGAAGTAACATGGCACTTTACATTACTGAAGAATGCACCTATTGTGCAGCTTGTGAGCCGGAATGCCCGACAAGCGCTATCTCAGCCGCTGACGATATCTATATTATCGATCCAAACACCTGTAACGAGTGTGAAGGCCTTGACGAGCAGGCCTGTGTTGCTGTTTGTCCGGCAGAGTGTATCGTACAGGGATAAAATTCTATATTTGCATTTTGTTGATAGAAAAAAGCGGCGGGTACAACCTGCCGCTTTTTTTGTCCCCCCTTTCCAAAGCAGAAAATCCGTCTATAATTTGTGATATGCCCTCCCGTTCTTTAGCTTTACGTGTTATTTTTCCGGCCTCGTTGCCGATACAATTATAAACACAGCAGGGGTGAGCGATTTTTTCCTCAAAAAGCGTTCCGCTGACCAGCGGGAAAACAGCAGACCGCATGACCCTTCCCTCAATGTCCGGAAACTGATCACTCCGGGAAAGAGGTCGGCAGAACATCTCTCAAATATCACTCTCCTCATCCGGTTCCTGAAACCTGTCACCTGGATACCGGTCATCTGGAGTTTTCTCTGTGGAGCTGTCGCCAGCGGTTTTTTCGGCTGGGCTGACTTTACAGGAACAACGTTTCTGCTCGGCATCCTGCTCACCGGCCCGCTCGCCAGCGGCACCTGCCAGATGCTCAATGATTATTTCGACCGCGATCTGGATGAAATCAATGAACCCTGGCGACCGATACCGGGCGGTCAAATATCTCTCAGAAACGCAACGATACTTATTGCGGTATGGTCCCTGCTGTCAGTTCTTGTCGGCTACCTGATACATCCCCTTATCGGCCTTTACGTGGTCATCGGCATCGTCAATGCTCATCTCTACAGCGCCAACCCGATCAAGCTCAAAAAAAGGCTGTGGGCAGGAAACATCATTGTTGCCGTTTCTTATCTTGTCATCCCATGGATCGCCGGGGAGATAGCCTACAATCCTGAATTCACGCTGCAATCCCTCCTTCCTTCACTGATTGTCGCTACTCTTTTCACCGTATCGAGCACCGGGACCATGACGATCAACGACTTTAAATCGGTCGAAGGCGACCGCCAGATAGGGGTAAGAACACTGCCTGTGGTCTTCGGGGAAAAAAATGCAGCAGTTATTGCCGCGGTTTTGATCAATGTCGGTCAATTCATGGCTGCTGCTTATATGCTCATGCTGGGCCAGAATATTTTTGCCCTTATCGTCGCCCTGTTGATCATACCTCAGTTTCTTCTTCAGTTCAGCCTTGTCCGCTCACCGAAAACCATGGATGTACGCTACAACGCAATCGCCCAGAACTTTCTGGTTGCCGGAATGCTTGTGTGCGCCCTTGCAATCAAGAACTTCAGGTTATGACCTATTCAAAAATCATACGCTTTTCTACCAAAGGCTTCTCGGATATCGTCGACATGACAAGCAAGGTCGAGCACGCTATCGCTGAATCGGAAACCAGAGAAGGTATTGTCAACATCTCGGCGATAGGTTCAACTGCCTCAATAACCACTATGGAATTCGAGCCTGCCCTTGTTGAAGATTTTAGAGAAAAGCTTGAACAGCTCATTTCCAGCACAGAACGCAGCCGTCATTCTGAAACGTGGGGCGACGATAACGGTTTTTCACACATGAGGGCATCTCTGATGGGACCGGGAATAACCATGCCGGTCAGCGGAGGAAAACTTGTGCGGGGAACATGGCAGCAGATCGTCTACATCGATCATGACAACCGCCCAAGAGAACGCGAGGTGTTTGTCCAGATTATCGGCGAACAGTAATAAACCCTGTAAGGCACCTCCATTTATTGTCATGAGCGGCACAAGAGCAAGGCGAACGGAGCGCAGAAACCGGAGTGTACACAGAGTACATGAGGATTTCGAGCAACGCTCAACGAAGCAATTGAATCGCGGAATAAATAAATAGAGGTGCCCTAAACATGAACTTTTCCCATACACCCGACATATCGGTTATACTGCCAACCTACAATCGCGAAAAAACCCTTGTACGCGCAGTCCAAAGCGTTATCGGACAGACGTTTACAGACTGGGAACTTGTCATTGTCGATGACGGCAGCACCGATAAAACCTTCGAGCGTATATCGGAGTTCATGGAAAAGCACGACACCATCCGTTACCTGAAACACTCGAACCGCAAGGCAGCTCTTTCAAGAAATGCCGGTATCCAGGCATCTTTCGGCCGATACATTACATTTCTTGACAGTGATGATTTTTACCTTCCCGAACATCTTGCATCGCGTTTCCTCTATCTGGAAACCCATCCTGAAACAGACCTTCTCTCAGGAGGGTTCTGCGGAGATGAAAATGTCTATGTAACCGACTGTTACAACCCGGAAAAGAAAATACATATTCAGGAATGCATTCTGGGGGGAACATTTTTCGGCAAACGAGATGTCTTCACATCGCTGAAAGGATTTCAAGCACTTGACTACGCTGAAGATACAGATCTTTGGAAACGTGCCTCGGGCTTTTTTTCGGTTAAAAAAATATCCGAACCAAAAACCTATGTCTACCAGCGATCTGATGACAGCACAACAATGAACCGGTGAGAGAATGAAATCAGTAAGCGGCCCTCAGTTGGCAGTTGGCAAGGAACGATTAGTGAATAAGGAAAAAAGCTTTCGACAATTGTAAATAGTCAATCATATACATGGCAAAATCCGTCACGGTTTACTGCAGCTCAAGTAATAATTCGCCCGAGAAATATTTTGCGGCTGCTTCGGAACTCGGTAAAGGGCTTGCCGAACGCGACATATCCCTGGTATTCGGGGGCGGCAATATCGGGCTGATGGGCTGTATAGCAAACGCCGTCATGCAAAACGGCGGAACCGTCCGCGGAGTCATTCCGCGCTTCCTTGAAGAAAAAGAAGTTGCACATTACAACATAACCGAACTGCACATCGTCGAGACCATGCACGAGAGAAAAATGAAGCTGGCTGAATGGGCAGATGCATTTATTGTCCTTCCGGGAGGATTCGGCACACTTGACGAACTTATCGAGGTTATCACCTGGCGGCATCTCGGACACCATGACAAGCCCATTCTCCTCCTCAACATCGACAGCTTCTGGGACCCGCTTCTGCGTTTTTTCGACATACTTGCCGAACAAGGCCTCGTCAAACCCGGTCACGACAGGCTGTATGAGGTATGTGACAGCCTCGAAAAAATTTATGATTGCCTCGATTAACTTGTCCCTTGCTGGAACCTGATCGGTCAAATAATCGTTAGAGTTACAGAGTCTGAATTTCGCGCATTTTCACGTCGATCAACCAGATACCAGGAACATGAAACTTATCTTTGTCTATAACGCTGACAGCGGGCCTGTCAGCGGCCTTTTCGATATAGGGCATAAACTCTTCAGCCCCGAGACTTACCAGTGCGGACTCTGCAGCCTTACCCACGACACGTTTGCCGAAAAGAAAATATGGAAAGAGTTCAGGGAAAAATCGGCTACCGAGATGGAGTTTCTCCACCGCGACGAGTTCAAAAAAAAGTACGGCATGGAATTCAATTATCCGGTTGTTTTGCAGCAAAACAACACGCTTGAAGTTCTTCTTTCAAAGGAAGAAATCGACAAAATACCGGACGTTGAGACTCTTATAAAAACAATCGAAGAAAAAACAGCCGGTTAACGCAGGTGAACTGAAAGGCACATCCCTCAATAACTTAAAGCCATCCCGTATCATGATCTCTCCCGACATGATTCCCGCGTTGACATTAACACTGCTTGCCGGTCTCTCAACGGGCATAGGCAGCATTCTTGCCTTGACTGTCCATCACACCAACAAAAGGTTCCTGACGTTTGCCCTCGGCTTTTCTGCTGGAATTATGCTCTATGTTTCCTTCGCGGAGATACTGCCGGAAGCGCAGGCTTCGATTCTCGAAGAACTGTCTGAAAGTAAAGCGGCATGGATCACAACCGTAGCGTTCTTCGGAGGAATCTGCCTGATCTGGATTATCGACCAGTTAATGCCACATTTTGGGAACCCGCATGAAGTGTCGCTTGTCGGTACTATCGAAAGCGATCAGCCTGACGAGAGCAAGCTCTATCGAATGGGTATTTTCACAGCTATTGCCATAGCCATTCACAATTTTCCTGAGGGTCTCGCGGTATTCTTCAGCGCCCTTTCCGACCAGAGTCTCGGTATCGTGATAGCCGTCACCATTGCATTGCACAATATCCCTGAAGGCATGGCGGTTGCCGTACCGGTGTACTTTGCCACTAAAAGCAGGAAAAAAGCCTTCAGCTATTCATTTCTTTCAGGACTTGCCGAGCCTTTAGGAGCGATTATCGGGTATCTCTTGCTAAAACCCTTCCTGACTCCTCTGGTTTTCAGTCTTGTACTTGCCGGAGTAGCGGGGATCATGGTCTATATCTCCCTCGATGAACTTCTACCTACAGCCGAAGAATATGGAGAGCACCATTTAGCCATATCCGGCCTTGTTATCGGCATGGCTGTTATGGCACTGAGCCTGCTCCTGCTCATTTAAAGCAGCGTCATCTTCGGGCTTGCCCTGTAAAATAGATGCTCAATAATTCACAGGGAATGTGCCCCTAGGGTTCTATTTTTGACTTTTTACCTTTACCTTTTGACTTTTGTTCCTTGCCTTTGCATGATGGATGCCGCATCATGCAATCTGCAGCACCTTTGCCCCCCTGATCCTCCGCTGTTTGATATCCATCAGAGCTTTGTTCGCCTCTTCGAAAGGATAAAGCTGCACTTCCGGCTTCATATCCATTTTTTCCGCTATGCTCAGGAACTCTCTCACGTCGGTTGCAGTAACGTTTGCGACGCTTGTTATCTCTTTCTCCATCCAGAGATGCTTTGCATAATCAAGCTGCGTAAACACTTCTTTATCCGAAGATTCCTTGCGGATCGCGTTGATGACCAGACGGCCGGATGGTCTGAGATTTTCAAGCGCCGACAGCACCGGCAGCCAGACCGGCGTGGTGTCGATGATACCGGCAAGCGGTTCCGGTGAAGTATCGGTCGTATCTCCTGCCCAGACTGCTCCCAGAGAGAGGGCGAATTCCCGTTCTGCCGGATTCCGGGCAAAAGCATAAACCGGTGAATCGGGATAGAGGAACCGCATCATTTTCAGAACCAGATGCGCCGAAGCCCCGAAACCGGTCAACCCCGCAGGCTGTCCGTTCTGCAGATTCAAAAGCTTCAACGACCGATACCCGACAGCCCCCGCACAAAGCAGTGGTGCAGCTTCGGCATCGGAAAAGATTTCTGGCAGAGGGTAAGCATAAGCAACTGGAACAACCATATATTCGGCATATCCCCCATGAGCATCCCTTCCCGTCGCATGAAATTCCGGACAAAGATTTTCCTTCCCATCATGGCACAGTTCACACTTACCACAGGCAGAATAAATCCAGGCAACCCCTACCCTGCTTCCAATCTCGGGTTCATTCACCCCATCACCATGAGCCACAACCTCCCCCACAACCTGATGCCCCGGAACAATCGGGAAAAAAGCAGGCGGCGTTCTCCCTTCAATTTCATCCAGCTCCGTATGACAAACCCCGCACGTCCTCACCTTCAGCAACACCTCCCCCTCCCCCGGCTCAGGAACTACCATCTCAACCATGCTCAATGGTTCAGGGTTTTCAGACAGGCCTGTAATCCGTTCAATAACCTGAGTTTTCATTTAGGGGACGTTGTTCATTAGCGATAAAAGATCAAACTATCAACGAACCATATAGCTTACAGCAGCAGTTGTTACCCATAACTGTCGTGCCGTTTCTGCAAGTGATAAACCATACTCATTGACAAACTTCTCAGCCAATGCTTTTCGTATCGCAGGCAATTTTCCTTTTCTACTGCCCGATCGTAATGCTGCCACAGTGATTCCTTCCTTACTGCATACTTCATCAATATCCTTTTGAATCTGATTTGAACGATTTTTCGCGGCCAGCAATTCTTCTGCCTGATCTTCTGCTTCCTGAAGAACTTCCCTGACAAACGAGTCTCCTCCAAGAATCCGATCATCGCTGAGCGCTTTTATACCTTGCTTCCGCATTGACTGCACTTTCGACCAGCCTCCATGAGATCGAAGCAGTCCACCGCCTGAAAGCTCTTTTTCCCGGTTTTCTCCAATTTCTTCTTCCAGATACGCCAAGTATACTCGTCGTGCTCCTCTTTCTTTTTCACCGAAAAACTGCAAAACGTAATCACGATCAAACCATTTATAATGTACCTTTTTCATCATGACAGCATGACCGCACCAAGGATACGTTGACAGTTCTTCAATAGAATTGACAAGTCCTGCACGAAGTGGATTGAGATGGATATACGCAACCAGCTTATCGAAATAAGCATCTTCTTCACAGATAATCGATTTGTATCTGTTTTGAAAGAGATGGCCAACCCGCTTATGACGGCGATTGTAATATTGCGCGTAACCGGAAAGCAGACGGCGCATGAACGTCGATAGACCCTGCCCTCCGCTTTTCAACAGTATATGGGCGTGGTTTGTCATCAAAGCAAACGCATAAATGCTCGTACCCATCCCTTGAGCCAGCTCGCCCATGCGACGAAGAAACTCTTTCCTGTCTTCGTCGTCCCGAACGATATTCCCTTTCTCGATTCCCCGGATAATTACATGATGCAACGTTCCTGGCGCATCCAGCCTTGCTCCACGTGGCATACTATCGTTGCTCGTTTCTTAAAAAATCCCGCTTCTCACTTCTTCAATATACACAAACCGCAGTCAACTTTTTAACCTATTAAACAACGTCCCCTATCCGATGGATGGAGAAATAAATTATCGAGTCAATGGGGGGGCATTGAATCTGCTGCTCGGGACGGTTTACCGGGAGTCCTGTTTTTCTTTTTTGGAGGGGAATAATCCGGTCCAGGACGACTCGCTGCTGACAAGGAGGTATGAAATACCGAGTCCGAATATGACCGCAGCTGTGCCGTAAAGGTAATCCGGGGTGATTTTATCGAAATCCAGAATGATGACTTTTCGAGATATCGCCATCAGTGCTGTTGCGACAACAAGTTTTATAGGAATGATATTTGTTCCAAGATAGAGGCGTATGTTGATGAAGATTTCAATGGCGATGAGTACCGCCAGGAATGCTCCGAATGTTTCAAGTATATCATTGATATTGAGCAACAGGAATGGCGGCTGCATCAGACGGGAGTAGAGCACATAGACAACATCCCCGATACCCCAGATTATGACAAACACCATCAAAACTGCAAGGACTCTGACCGTAAAACGAATTATTTCGTGAAGTATGCCAATCAGCCGGTCTTCATGCTCTGCAGGCAGCTCTTCGTGATACTGAATCGATCCGGGTTGTTTTTCCTTTTTGTCTGCCATTGTCAAAGTGTCATTCTCTTACCTCGAAATTAGTATAACATCTAACCAATAGCGGCTGTTGTTCATTCCACTTGATTATTTGAGCATATCCTAATGACAACCATGAGCCTGGCAGGCATCTTGGGCTTCTACTTTGCGCATCACTCCTCTTTTGTAGCTGTCAAGTGCTTCAGAAAGCGTTGAAAGCCTTCCGGCAACAAACACGTCGATATTGAGCATTTTGAGCTTGCCGATTGCTCGGGCACCGATACCCTTGCAGAGAACAGCCTCGATATTGTTCTGTGAAAAAACATCAATCGGGCTGCATTGTCCGTGCTCATGTCCTCTGTTGGAATTCTCGACAATCTGAAGCTTTCCCGAATCCGTATCACAGACGGCATAGAACGGCGCACTGCCGAAATGTTCGCAAATCACTGAATCAAGTCCTTCGCTTGTTTCGAGTGGAACAGCAATGATCATAGTTAATTCTCCTTTTAGCACCTCCATAAATTTGTTGCGCACCCTGATTACTTCGTTGGTCGGGACTCCGGTTTGCGTTCCGTCCGCCTTGTACTCATGCCGCTCACGACAATTTATAGAGGCGCTTCCATGTTATGTTTGAAAAGTACCATTGTAATCTTCCACACAATTTTCGTGCAGAAAAACCACAAATATTGAGCATATGACCGTAATATAAAAAGAAATGGCAGGACTTCAACACTGAATCCTGCCACTTGTATTATATCTGAAAAATCAAGAAGCCTTTAATCCCGACCCCTTAAGGATACCTCCGTCTATCGTCATGAGTCCCGATAAAGTTGGGATAAAATTCAAAACCGGAGTGCGTCCCAACTTGTCGGGACAACGAAGCAATTGAGTCGCGCAATAATAATACATCAGGATGCCTCTTTTTATCGTAATGAGCGATTTGAGGGCAAGGCGAACGGAGCGCAGAAACCGGAGTGTACACGTAGTACATGAGGATTTCGAGCACCGCTCAACGACGCCATCGAATCGCGTAATAGATAAAAAGAGGCATACCTCAATTGTTGAAGCGTTTCTGGTATACATGACAATACGGCTGTTTACCTGTCTTTTCGTAGTAATCCTGATGATAGTCTTCAGCAGGATAAAATTCGGAAGCCGGTTCGAGCTGGGTCACAACATCATAATCGTTGGCTTTCAGCTCGGCGATGAGTTTTTCAGTAACCTTTTTCTGCTCGTCATTTGTATAAAAAACCGCCGAACGGTATTGCGGACCCATATCCGGCCCCTGGCGATTCAGTTGCGTCGGGTCATGGATTTCAAAAAACAGCTTGGCAAGTTTTTCGTATGAAACCACCGAAGGATCATATTCGACCTCAACCGCCTCGGCATGTCCGGTTCTGCCTGAACTGACCTCCTTGTAGGTTGGATTTTCCTTGTCGCCGCCCGTATAACCCGACTTTACGGTTTTTACACCGTCAACCTTTTGAAAATGATATTCCACTCCCCAGAAACACCCTCCGGCAAAGACCGCTTTTTGGGTTGTTCCGGTTGCGGCTGCGTCAGAGCTTCCTTCCCGGTTGAAGTCAAGCGAAACCGAGTTGACGCAATACCGTGTATTCTTGTCAGTCATACCTTCATTATAGAATACATGGCCCAGGTGAGCACCGCAGTTCGCGCAGAGAATTTCAGTTCTTCTGCCGTCCGCGTCGGTCTCTTTTTTTATAGCACCCGGAATTTCATCATCGAAACTCGGCCAACCGGTGCCCGAATCGAACTTGTCGGATGAACGGAACAGCGGAGCGCCACAACGCTTGCAGACATAGGTTCCATCGTCCTTGTTATAGACATATTCCCCGGTAAACGGCATCTCTGTTCCTTTATGAACAATAACCCGTTCTTCCTCAGCAGAGAGTGTATTGTATTTCATGGTATCCTCCCGACACGAATATTCATTTGTTAGCTTTTTTCCAGCGGCTTCAGGCATCTGTTTCCCGCATGACACTGCCGTCATTGCTGTCATAATCATCGTAAACAGTAGTACAAACTTTACATATCTCATAGTAACTCCTACCTTAACTGAGCAAAACCTGAACACGAACATGTAGAACATGTAACCATATAACCATAAATAACAACAGAGGGTTTCCACTGTATGAACTTACGCTGGCCGGGGTTTGTTGATTGGAGAGATACCTGTAACACAACCTGAAAACCACAGCACCAATGTCAGCGTCCGGAAGAAAGCCCAACCTTCTCATAAAGGAAACAAGCCCCTACCTGTTGCAGCATGCCTACAATCCTGTCAAATGGTATCCGTGGGGCACTGCTGCGTTTGAAAAGGCACGCAGCGAACAGAAACCGGTTTTTCTTTCAGTCGGCTATTCTACCTGTCACTGGTGCCATGTCATGGAACGGGAATCTTTTGAAAACGAAACCGTTGCCGCTTTGCTGAATAAAGCTTTTATCCCGATCAAGGTAGATCGGGAAGAGCGCCCTGACATCGACAGACTCTATATGACCTATGTTCAGGCAGCGACAGGAGGCGGAGGCTGGCCCATGTCCGTATGGCTCACGCCTGAACTGAAACCGTTTTTCGGCGGCACTTACTTTCCGCCGGAAGACCGTTACGGCAGACCCGGCTTCCGTTCACTGCTCGTGTCAATCGAGCGGGCATGGAAACAGGATCGAGACAAAGTCATGCATGCCGCAGAGGGTATGATAAAGCAACTGGAAGCACTGTCACTGCACAAACCCGAAGAAACTCCTCTGCAAGAACAGGTCTTCCATGATGCTGCAAGGGTGTTCACCGGACAGTTCGACGGCACACACGGAGGCTTCGGCAACGCGCCGAAATTCCCACAGCCATCGATCCTCGAACTTCTTCTTGCTTACTCTTATTACACCGGAAATCACGAGTCTCGTGAAATGGTTTTTTTCACATTGAGAAAAATGGCTTCAGGAGGCATTCATGACCTTCTCGGTATCGAAGATCAGGGTGGCGGAGGATTTGCCCGTTACTCGACCGATGAACGATGGCATGTGCCGCATTTCGAAAAAATGCTTTACGACAACGCCCAGCTTGCCGTTGTCGCCACAGAAGCGTTTCAGATCACCGGAGAAAGCAGCTATGCCGATCTTGCCAAAGATATCCTGAATTATGTTCTCTGTGACATGACCGATACTTCTGGCGGATTCTTTTCCGCCGAAGATGCAGACAGTTTCCCTGACAGGACGAGCAAGAGAAAAAAAGAAGGCGGTTTTTATGTCTGGACACAAAAAGAAATCGGGATGATCCTCGAACCGCTTGAACGTGATATTTTCTGTTACATGCATGGTGTTGAATCTGGAGGCAATGTGACGGATGATCCCCATGGAGAGTTTACCGGCCAAAACATCCTGTACATCAGACATGGGATCGAAGCTGCCGCCCTAAAATTTTCCCTGCCGGTCGAAACCGTCCGGAAAGTTGCCGCCGGTGCACGTAAAAAACTTTTCAAGGCCAGAACCGCCAGGCCAAGACCTGATCTGGATGACAAAATTCTCACATCATGGAACGGGCTGATGATTTCGGCTTTTTCCAGAGCCTCTACCGCACTGCAAACCCAACACTATCTCAAAGCAGCCGTCAAAGCTGCGGATTTTATCCTTGCGACGCTTTACAGGAAAACGGACGGACGACTGCTCCGGCGCTACAGAAACGGCGAAGCAGGCATAGAAGGCAAAGCCGACGATTACGCATTTTTCATACAAGGACTACTTGATCTTTACGAAGCATCTTTTGAAAGCCGCTATCTGAACCTTGCCGTGACACTCATGGACAGGCAGATTGAGCTTTTTTTCGATAACGAGTCGGGAGGGTTTTTCAATGCAGCATCGGATGATCGTTCCATCCCTTTACGCATGAAAGAGGATTATGATGGGGCAGAACCGTCTGCCAACTCGATAAACGCCATATCTCTCTACAGACTTGCAGATATGACGGATCGTGACGACTTCAGACAGAAAGCCGACAAAACCATAGGATATTTCAGCATTGTACTCACGGAAAACTCCCCTCAACTGCCCTGTATGCTCAAGGCGGCAATGCTGCCGCACTACGGAACGCGTCAGGTTATCCTTGCAGGGGGGCTTGAAAATGAAAAGATGAAAGAGTTCCGAAAAACCCTGGGACACATGTATCTGCCGGATACCGCTATTATACATGCTTCAGGAGAACGTAACGAGACAGCACCGACTTTTTTTCAGAAAAGCCTTGCCCGCAAAAGCGTAACTCCTTCTGCATACGTGTGTGCAAACCATACCTGCCAGCTGCCGGCAACAGATGGGGAAAGCCTTGGAAAACTGCTTCATGAAACCCTGCCGCGATGACAACAACGAAAAACCGATGCTCAATCCTGCTGCAGAATGTCGTCCTGAACAAAATCGTCGCCCCTGTTTTCATCAGGAGGAGCCTGTTCAGACAGTTTGTTTTGCTCAACGATCTTGCCTATAACCGCATTTGCCGCATACGCACCGAGTCCGCCGACAACGATTCCAGACACACCGTGAAATAAAAAGGGAAAGCCGAGAGGTGAAAACATAACAGCACCACCCGCCAATCCGACAGCACCGACTGCTTTGTTGATCATATCATCATCCATTGTATACTTTTCCTTGAAGTAGAGTTATACGCAACGCCCGGGAAGAAAAGCACCTCATTCAGTTACAAGACACTCCGGTCTCATCAACCGTCTTCATCCGTAAAATCGGAATAGTCTTCAGGCTCTTGCTCTTTTGGCGCCAAAACATTGCCCAGGTTATCAGTTATTGCACCTATCGCAGACCCTGCCGCGATGACCCCGAGGCTCGCAACTGCAATCCCGGCAAGACCATGTACGATCGGCATGCCGAGAGGTGAAAACAAAAGCGCTCCCCCTGCCACTCCCCCTGCCATACCGGCTGCTGTTTTGAGCATTGTTTCCTGCTGATCTGAATCGGCCATGATAAGAATAGTTTCAGGTTATGAATACCTCATAATACCCTAATTATGAATATAGCACCTTATATGATCGATCACAACCCCTACTGCCATCCTCCACCCAGCGCCCTGTATAACTCTGTTCTCGCATCAAGACGTTGCCGGTGAATAGTCGCAAGCGAAAGCTCGGCATCAAGCGCATTTGCCTGTACTGTAATCACTTCCAGGTAATCAGCCAGGCCGCTTTTGAAAAGAAGATCTGCGTTATCAACAGACTGTCGGAGAATACGCTCCTGCTTTTCGACCTCTTTTTCCCTGATGTCCAGTTTCTTTACCGTTGCGAGTGCGTCCGAGACTTCTTTAACAGCATTGAGCACCGCCTGTCTGAACAGAATTTCCTCGCGGTCACGAACAACTTTGGCCTGCTTATATGCGGTCCTGAGCTTGCCCTGCTGAAAAACCGGCTGAAGAACCGCTCCCTGAACAAAGCTGAACAATGAACCCGGAAAATTGAACCAGTCGCTGGCCTTCAAGGCATTGGCCCCGGCTTCGGCGCTGATCGTAAACGAGGGATAAAGCTTCGCCGAAGCAACGCCGGTTTCTGCATGAGCTTTCATGAGGGCCATCTCTGCCGCCTTGACATCGGGACGGTTACTGAGCAGCTGAGCCGGTATCCCCGGAGACAAACTTTCAGCTACCGGAAGGTCGGCAAGCTTTACGGTGCGGGCTATCTTGCCGGGCACCTTGCCGCAGAGAACACTCAGAGCGTTTTCCTGAACGGCAATACCCCGCTCGATTTCGGCGACGCTGGAACGTATACCCAGCCTTACCGCTTCCTGTTGTTCGACAGCCAGCAATGTCACAAGACCTGCATCGTACTGCAACCGCATCATTGCAAGAGTCGTATCAGCAAGCGCAAGGTTTTTTCTCGTGATCTCAAGCTGCGCATCCAGCATTAACAGGTTATAATACCCCTGCGCAACACCTGCAACCAGCCTCGTGTGAACAGCTTTTTTAGCTTCGACCGATCGAAGGTACTCTGCCAGCGCCCCTTTTTTTGTGTTGCGGATCTTCCCCCAGATATCGGCCTCCCAGGAAAGCGAAAGCGATGCTGTGAATTCTTCTGTACTCTCCTGTCCGGACAACAGTGGACTTCTCCCGTAATCCGAAGTGGTTGCCGTGCTGCCGCTGACTTGCAGATCAAGCCCGGGAAGATTACCCAGTTTTGCCTGCTTCAGAGCCAGGGATGCATATTCGATATTCTTGACTGCAACCTGAAGATCGTGATTGTTCTCTATGGCAACATCAATAAGCTCAACAAGCGTCGAGTCGACAAAAAAAGTCCGATACGGTATGGTGCCTGAAAAAGGAACGTCAACCGCTCCCGAATCAGGTTTATCGACACCCCTGTAGGCGCTGGGAAGATCCGTACCGGGTTGTGAATACTCTCCGACCGTACCGCATGCGGAGAGTATCAGTAAAAACATGAGGATCAGGCCCAACCGATGTTCTGTCGTTCTGTTCATTATATCCATCGTTTCTCCTTTACATCATTGCGTACTTTCACTCCCGGGCTCATGCTGCGGGCCGCTGATCTTTTCCTGAAGCGACTGAAAGAGCACATAGAGCACCGGAATAATCAGCACGCCAAGCAACGTCCCGCTGAGCATCCCCCCCACCGCCGCGGCGCCGATAGAGTGGTTGCCGAGGGCGGATGGCCCGGACACCCAGAGAAGCGGCAGAAGGCCGAGAGCAAAGGTAAGCGAGGTCATGAGAATAGGCCGAAGCCTCACCCTCGAACCCTCAAGTGCCGATTCAACAAGCGAATAACCGGATTTCCTGCGTTGAATGGCAAACTCCACGATCAGAATAGCGTTTTTTGCAAGCAGTCCTATCAGCATGATCATCGCGACCTGCACATAGATGTTGTTTTCGATGCCGAAAAGCTGTATCCCGGCAAAAACACCCAGAATGCCGGTCGGGATCGAAAATATAACCGCAAGCGGCAGGATGTAACTTTCGTACTGCGCAGAAAGCAGGAGATAGACAAACACAAGGGAAAGCAGAAAGATATAAACCGCCTGACTGCCTGACTCGATCTCTTCACGGCTCATCCCTTTCCAGTCGTAGGAAAAACCGGCAGGAAGAGCCGCCGCCGCAACCTCCTCAGCCGCTTCGATAGCCTGACCGGTGGTATATCCCGGAGAAACAACGGCATTGACGGTCAATGCATTAAAGAGATTGAAATGATTTACAGTCTCGGGACCGTAAACTTTTTTCAGGCTTACCAGCGAATTCATGGGGACCATTTCCCCCATTGCATTTTTTACGAACACACCTTCAAGCGAAGAAGGATCTCTGCGGTCTTCTGCCTCTGCCTGAACAATAACCCTATAGTATTTGCCGAACCGGTTGAAATCCGATACCTGGAAACTGCCGTAATACGCCTGCATGACCCTGAGAAGCTCATCGACGCGAACGCCGAGCTGGCTCGATTTTACGTCGTCCACCACCAGCTCGTATTGCGGATATCCGGTATTGAACGTGGTAAAGGCAAAAGCGATTTCCGGGCGGGCCATCAGCGCTCCTATAAAACCGTTGGCCGTTTCCCCGAACTTTTCCAGGCTGCCGGATGTCCTGTCCTGTAAAACCATCTCAAGCCCCCCCACATTACCGAACCCGGGAACGGTAGGGGGCTGGAAGGGGAAAAAGGCTCCTTCGCTGATCGATGCAAGCTTTTGCGATACCCCACCCATGATGGCGCCGATATTTTTCACCCTGCCGCGCTCTTCCGGGTCCTTGAGGCTGGCAAAAACAACACCGGCGGAAGGGGAACTTGCTCCGGCTATCAGGTCATAACCTGCGACCGAAATGACGTCGTTAACGCTCTCTTCTGCCTGCAAAATGGTCTCGACCTTGTCAAGGGTTTGCATTGTCCGGTCAAGCGATGCCCCGGGAGGAAGCGATGCTGAGAGAATAAAGAAGCCGCTGTCTTCGTCAGGAATAAAGCCGGTTGGTGCGGAGGCCGCCATCCAGAATGCAAGCCCGGAGACCGCGGCAAGCCCGCCAAGGCTTACCCATTTTTTGCGGATGAGTACCTTGAGAGTGCCGACATAGCGTTCGGCCACCAATGAAAAACCGGCATTGAATCCCCTGAAAAGACGCTGCTCAAAACGTTTGAACCAGCCCAGGTTTTCCTCTCCTTCACCGCCCTTCGTAAGAAACAACGCACAGAGTGCCGGACTGAGCGTCAATGCATTGACAGTCGATATCAGAACTGCTGTTACCAGCGTAAAGGCAAACTGGCGATAAAACATCCCGATCGAACCACCGAGAAAACCAACGGGAAGGAAGACCGAAGCTATAACAAGCGTAGTGGATATAATCACGCCGGTTATCTCCCGCATAACCTGATGTGTGGCGACCCTTGCCGGAAGATGCTGCTGCTCCATCCTTGCATGAACAGCTTCGACAACAACGATGGCATCATCGACCACAATGCCGATTGCAAGAACAAGCGCGAACAGGGTCAGCAGGTTGATTGAAAAACCGAAAAGGGTCAGGAAGAAGAAGGTACCGACAATGGCCACAGGCACGGCAATTGCAGGAATAAGCGTGGAGCGGAAATCCTGCAGGAAAATGAACACCACGAGAAAGACCAGCGCAAAAACCTGCAGCAGGGTAAAAATGACCTGCTCGATCGACTCGTCGAGCGACTTCTTCGTACTGTAAGGAATGATGTAATCGATCCCTACGGGGAACGATTCCGCCGCTTTCTCGAGTACATCCTGGATGGCAATCTGGATATCATTGGAGTTGGAACCTGCTGCCTGGAAAATCGCCATGGTTATCGACTCTTTGCCGTTGGCGTCCGCATCGACCGCATAACTGAAGGCGCCAAGCTCGACCCTTGCCACATCCCTGAGCCGCAGCACCGAGCCGTCCGCATTGGTTCGCAGAATAATGTTGCCGTATTCACCGGGCTCCTTCATTTTTCCCTTGTACCGGACGATCAGCTCTAGGGCCTCACCGGCGCCCTCACCGAACCTCCCCGGAGCAGCCTCTATATTCTGGCTCTGAACAGCCGCAATAACCTCCTGGGGAGTTACCGAATAAGCCGCCAACCTGTCCGGCTTCAGCCAGATGCGCATCGAGTAGTCTCTTGCCCCGAACACCATGGTCTGGCCAACTCCGTTGACACGCTGCATATCAGGAAGCATGTTGATCTTCACATAATTCTGCAGGAATGTCGCGTCATAGGTTTCCGGATCGTCGCTGAACAGGGTAATCACCATGATCATGCTGTTCTGCGTCTTGGCGGTTGTCACCCCGAATCTCGTGACCTCTTCGGGCAACTGACTGGTCGCTGTCGCCACCCTGTTCTGTACATTGACCGCCGCCTGGTCAGGATCGGTGCCCGTCCTGAAAAACACGTTGATCACCAGGGAACCGTCATTGCTCGATGTCGATGTCATATAGGTCATGTCATCGACCCCATTGATTGCCTCCTCGAGCGAAGGAGCTACCGAACGGGCGATGGTTTGAGCATCGGCTCCTGGATAAGTAGCCGATACCTGTACAGCGGGTGGTGCTATATCGGGAAACTGTGTGAGGGGCAGTTGCGTAATACCGATCAAACCAAGCAGAACAAAAAATACCGATATAACCGTAGCGAGAACCGGCCTGTTGATAAATCTTTCAAACATGGCTCAAACGTTTTCTCCAATGTTCATCGATTCTGTTCCTCCTGATCAGGGCTGCTTTTTTCTTCCATGGGCTGCGGACTGATCACCGTCCCGTCAGGTAAACGCGAGAACCCGGACACGACAATCATATCGCCGTCCTCAAGACCGCTGCTGACGATATAATCGGTATTGCTCTTGCCGACAACCGTTACAGGAGTTCTCGACACAACATTTCCCTCCCCGACCTTGAACACAAATACTCTGTCCTGAAGATCCATAGTGCTCGCCTGGGGAACCAGCATGATATTTTCGTAACGGTATGCAATGTTTACCTTTCCTGTATTGCCGGAACGCAACATGCCTTCGGCATTGGGAAACGTCGCTCGAAACATGACCGAAGCGGTAGAACGATCAAACTGGCCACTGACCGCGTCGAGCCGACCTTCGAAAGGATAGCGGCTTCCATCGGCAAGGAGCAGAGTAACCGGCGGCACCGAGGCAAGCTTTTCCTCGATTGAGCTGCCGGGAAACTGCTGCTTGAAAAGCACAAAATCGATCTCGCTCATACTGAAATAGGCCCGCATCTCATGCACATCGGTTAACGTGGTCAACTGTTCGGCCTGGTTTTTACTCACCAGGCTGCCGATACGAAAAGGAATATCGCCGATATATCCGTCCACAGGCGCTTTTATCCGGGTATAATCGACGTTAATGCGTGCCATCTGAACCGCAGCATCCGCCTGTTCAAGGCTTGCCTTTGCAGAACGGTAGTTTGCCCTGGCCTGCTTCAGTTGAATTTCCGACACAACCTTGTTTTTCACCAGAGGCCTGAGCCTTTCCACCTCGATCCCGGCAACTGCAAGAGCCGCTTTTGCAGCATGCTGTGCTGCAATGGCTGACTTCAGCTCTTCCCGGTATACCCGGTCATCGATACCGAAGAGCAACTGGCCGGATTCGACAAACGCACCTTCATCGACTGCTATTTCCTGAAGAGTCCCGTCAACCTGGGGCCTGACTTCAACCGTGACAACCCCTTCGAGAAGGGCTGAATACTGCCTGGTGACCTCCGTTGAAGAACGTTCAATCGTCATCACAGGAAGCGGCAGCGCCTGCTGCTGTGCTCCCCCGCCGCCGCTTCCGGCGCCGCCTCCACACCCCGAAAGCCACAGGGAGAACATGATAACGAACAACACCGGCCTTCCAACTCTCTTTCTGATATCCGTAAACATGTTTATTTGATATAACAATATTTGATAGCGCAATTATAACCAAAAAATCGAAATCCAAAAAGACCTTCTTGGACATTCATACAGCAGCGAGCCAGCTCTGCGCACACAATGTACGGTATAAAAATGATATATCCACCTGTCATCTATGGCAATTTCCAAAATCCAGCGGAAAAATCTTTCAGCTTCCTGTTTGTGGCTCTTTTCGTCCCCCGGTAATCCTGGAGAAAAGGTTTCTGAGATCAAAACCGATAAGGTACAGGCAGGGAATCAGCACCAGAGTAAGAGGGGTCGCCAGCAACAGGCCCCAACCCAGGGCGAGAGCCATAGGCATCATGGATGCATCGGTTCCGCCGATACCATAGGCCAGCGGCAGCAAGCCTGCGGCAGTCGTTACCGTTGTAAGAAGAATGGCACGCAACCGGTCGGCTGTTCCTTTCGCGACCAGCGCCGGTATATCCACGTTTTTTCCTGACTTGTAAAGCTCATTGAGGTAGTTGACCAGAACGAGAGAATCATTGACCACGACACCGGCCATGCCGACGACACCCAGTAGACCAAGGAAGCTGAACACCTCGCCATGCAGCGCGAAGGCTATGACAACGCCGATGATTGCAAAAGGTATCGACATCATGACCAGCAGCGGCTGTGTCAAAGAGTTGAACAGAAGTATCAGCAGAAAATAAATTCCGAATGCTGCAATCCCGAATGCAACAAACAAACCCCGAAGTGATTCCTCGGACTCCTGGGCCTCTCCGCCAAAAACAAGTTTCACACCGGGGAAATCACGGGTGCTGGCAAAATGGCTCTCCACCTTCTGCATGACCTCGATCGGAGTTATGGCATCCTGTTGAACGTCGGCAGAAATAGTGACGGAGCGTTCCCCATCATAATGATGAAAAATGGAAGGTCCTGAGCCCTGCATGAAATCAGCCACTTCTTTCAGCGGAATCAACTTGCCCGTTTTGTTGGGTATGGAAAGTTCCTGCAGGTACTCAAGTTTCTTTCGGGCAAACTTCTGGAGCATTACCCTGAAATCCACTTCTTCTTCACCATAACGAACGCTGGTGACCACCTGTCCGTCATACGCCGTCCTGACTGTCCTTGCGATATCGGCGACCGACAACCCGAGCCTTGAAAGACGGTCGTGACGTATCGATATTTCAATCTGCTCCTTGCCCTCCTTGTCGTCGCGATCCGGGTCCGTTACACCGTTAATGCTTTCCAGATAGCTGAACACTGAGTCGGCAAAAACGGTTCTCAATGTGTCATCGGAACCAACAACCCTTATGGTAACGGGTTTTCCCACGGGCGGCCCGCCTGACTCGATAAAGAAAGTGGTCTGTTGCACTCCACTGATTGCCGTTGCCTTTTCACGAATGTCCGCGACAATCTCATCCGCAGAACGGTCCCTTGTACCATAAGGAGTAAGCTTTACGGCAAGCTCGGCAAAATTTTCCTGCTCGATCGGCACAATGTCAGCCTGGGTTCCTACCCTTGTCAGATATGCTGAAACCTCTTCTTCAGGCAATACCTCCAGCAGCTTTTCAAACTCCGCTGCTTTTGCCGAGGTTGCATTCAGAGAGCTTCCCACCGGCAGTTCAATCCAGATATTGAACGCGTCAGCTCCTTTTGTCGGGAAAAGAATGTAGCTCATGTAGTTGATGCCGTAATAGAGAGCCCCGCCCAGGGTAATAAATCCAAGAAAGACAAGAGCATAACGAAGACGCAACAGAAACAGAAGCAGTTTTTCAAACATGTTGCGTACCGGCACAAACCAGTTTCGCATGGTAGACTTGGGATCTTTCCCCTCTCTTGTATAGAGCCCCGGCAGTACATGTGCCGGAAGAACCAGAAAAGCCTCGATGAGGGATACAAAAAGCGCAAGCGTAATCGTAAGGGGAATCACGAAAACAAATTTCCCGAGTATTCCCGGCATGAAAAACATCGGTGCAAAAGCAAGAAACGTTGTCAGAACAGTTGTCAGGACCGGTTTGTACACCTGGTAAACACCGTTGACTACCGCATCGATTGGTGATTCACCCCGCTCCCGCCTTTGAAAGATATTCTCTGATATGATAATGGCATCATCAACGACAATACCGATCACGATGATCAGCGAGGTAAGGGTAACGCTGTCAAGCTCGACATCGAACAGGGGAAGCATCGAAATTCCGCCAAGCAAGGTAAACGGAATACCGAGCGCCACCCAGAATGCGGTCCGGAGGTTAAGAAACAGGGAAAGCACTACCAGCACAAGGAAAAGACCGATAGTGCCATTCGTCATCACAATAGAAAGCTGGTTCTCGACATACTGTGAAAAATCAAGACCATAGATAAACCTGACTCCTTCAGGAAGCAGCTCCTCTTCTTCGTCGACCAGTTCCCGTATTGCTTTTACCGTTCTTATGATATCGGCCGATTCGCTCTTGTTGATAAGAAACGAAATCGCCGGGTGTCCATTGATCCTGGACAAAACCCGTTCTTCCTCGAAACCGTCGGTAACGTCCGCAATATCCGAAACCTTGATTATCGGGCCGTCAAAACTCGAACGAACAACAACCTCGCCGACCTCTTGAGGATCCCTGAACTGGGCAAGAGTGACAACATTCTTTTCGCTGGTAAACGACTCGAGCGATCCTCCGGTTGCCCTGATGTTTCTCTGCTGAATGGCATCGACAACCTCCTGCATGGGGATCTGGAGTTCCCTTATTTTCCCGGGATAAAGCTCTACCTGTATCTCCCTGTCACGGTACCCGTAACGCTGTACGCTGGCAACTCCGGGGATATCCTTCAGTTTTTTTTCGAACCGCCGGGCCAGTTCCCGCAGTTCGGGGTAGGGCATATCCCCCGTCAGGCCGACCTCGAGAATCGGGAAAATCGATGATTTAATGTCCGTGATCAGGGAAGATTCCGTAACCTCTTCAGGAAAATCGGTAATTCGAAACACCGCTTCCCGGATCTCACGTTTCACACCGTCAACATCCGAAGCATCAGGCTCTATATCGACAATAACAATCGAGA